>Ga0307928_10002275_pt1 | contig 14778 bp, 26 predicted proteins | sample AceLakmetagen232_FD_201815 | JGI IMG/M metagenome (GOLD analysis project Ga0307928, IMG submission 201815) | Saline water microbial communities from Ace Lake, Antarctica - #232 | ecosystem: Environmental > Aquatic > Non-marine Saline and Alkaline > Saline | place: Antarctica: Ace Lake... | reverse complement strand
TAATTATTGTAAAGCTATGCTCGGTTGGTTCGGTGACATCAATTATTCATGGACTGAACGTAAACTATCCGATATGAAAATACGTGAGAGATTGGAGGTAATTCTTGGATAAGCCAGACAAACCAAATGATGAATATTTAAAACATGCCTATGAAATAGCCAATACAAAACACAATCTATTTATGGATCCGATACCAGATACTTTTAATGCCATAACGGAAGAGGCAATAGCCGATCTTGATCGTGAGCAAATGATTCTTTTAATACTTGTCATGAAAGACGCAACAGAAGAGTGGATGGCAGATGTAGTCGAGATAATTTGTCAGAAAGACAAAAGACTGGCTCGTAATCAAGAATGTTTCAAAGAACTTTTGGCAATAGTGAATGAACCATCGGATATTTATGTTCCATTCAAATCACTATTCACTAAAATCAAAAACTATTTAAAAAGAGACGGACATGTTACATGAAGTTGTTAAATATGTTTATGATGAACTTGGACAAAAAAGGGCTGTTATGGTTGCAACGCCTGTTGATGAAACTCATGTTATTGTCGGATATGCCATGAAACATCCCAATGATATTTTTTGCAAAAAACATGGACTTGTACTTGCAAGGCGTAGAGCTGGTGTTTGGTCGGACAGACATGTTGACCATGTAAAAATACCGCCATTGCTTCGTGGGAAGTTAACCGAATTTTCTGCTCGGTGTGAAGCCAAATTTGGAGCAAAGAATATTCTACCGTGGGCAAGAGAACTGGGTATGAAAGGATAAGTCATGATAGTTGGAATTGGTATAGATGTTGTTGATATGGATCGGATAAAAAATGGAATTTATACTCATATACTAAATGATTGTGAATCAGTGTATTGTAATAATCGGAAAGAAAAGATTGCTGGTCATATAGCTGTTAAAGAAGCTACACTTAAGGCGTTAGGTCATGGACTTGAACTTTCTATTGGATGGCTGTCCGTTGAGGTTATTCACAGTGATCTCGGTCAACCGAACATACTTCTTCATGGTAAAGCTAAAGAGCTTGCTGGGAGCCTGACTGTTTCAAGTTCTTTTGTATCGATTTCTCATGATGCAAATATTGCAACAGCAATAGTGATTTTAGAAAGGAAAGGGTAATGTGGAATCCGTTTAAAAGTAAACGTGCAAGGTTTAATCAGTTTTGTGTGGATTGTAAACATTGTACAAATACACAATGTTGTGATTTGCATATCAAACCAGACAGTGGCTATCCTGTTGATGGTAAATGGCGAGAAACAAGATATAGAGATTGTTGGCTGATTAGAGACAATAGGTTTTTCAAATGTGTCTATACACCCAAAGAGATATCTTGATAACTTATCTACAAGGTGATGCAACGAGTCCAATTCACGACGGGCAAATAATTATACCTCATATTTGTAACGATAAGGGTCGTTGGGGTGCTGGTTTTGTATTGGCATTGTCAAAACGTTGGGCTAAACCCGAAGCAGGATACAGATGTCTGAAAGATTATCGTCTTGGTGATGTTCAGTTTTATACGGTTGAAAAAGATATTCTTGTGGCCAACATGATTGCGCAACACGATACAAAACAATGGCGTGGGATTTCTCCAATAAGATATGAATCGTTAGCGATTTGTTTGCATACGGTTAATGTACTGGCTGAATCAATTACTGGTGGCTATTCTGTTCATATGCCAAAAATTGGTGCTGGACTTGCCGGGGGAGACTGGGGCGTAATAGAAAGAATAATCAACTCAATGGTAATGGTTCCTTGTTATGTGTATGAATATAATGGAGGGTAATATGTCAAAGAAAAGTAAAACCCATCTTGAGTGTTCTAATTTCAAAGTAAAACATGGTACAATTAATGTTGACTATGGAGAAACAATATTTGTAAACCTGTCTAATAAAAAAGCTACTCATATTTTCCAATTTACTAGTGGTCGCAAAGAGGTTGAGTTAAGAAAACAGGTTAACGGTAAGCTTATCAAAAAATGGGAATCGAAACCTTATAAAGACAAATTAAAGAGGGTGTTTTAATGGTTATTCGAAATAAATCAATTGTCCAGTTCGGACGGTGTTATATAGTTGGGGAAATGTCAGCCAATCATGGTAGAGATTTTCAAACAGCACTTAATATTGTTCGTGGGCTTGCTAGGGTTGGTGCCGATGCTGTTAAGATACAGATATATGACGCTGACGATTTGACTGTAAACTGTGACAAAGAATCTTTTATAATTAAATCCGGTTTATGGGCTGGCAAGAATCTGTATGAGTTGTATCAGTCCGCAGTTACACCAATGGATTGGATACCCCAGTTGAAAGCCGAAGCGCACGAACTCGGCATGGGGTTCATTGCATCTGTTTATAATCAGCGGACACTTGACATGGCGCTGGATATTGATGTTGATGCTATCAAAATAGCCAGTTTTGAAAATGAATGGTATGATTTTATTGACAAACTCAGAGATGTCAACAAGCCCGTTATTATCTCGCTAGGTGGATTGAATGAAGACAAAATAGACAGACTGGACTTACATGTTAAACAAGCCAATACTGCATATCTGGTTTGTTCGTCAAGATATCCATCGACCATTAAAGATATTGATTTCAAACTTATTAATTATTTGTCTCGTGGGTTGTCAAAACCAATCGGGCTTTCAGACCATACGCTTGATTCATCTGCCGTATTGGTTGCAAAAGCACTCGGTGCGTCAATAATTGAGAAACATGTAAAATCAAATAGCATTATTACACCAGACAGTGCGTTCAGTCTCTCCATTCCCGAATTTGGCAAGATGATTGATTTGATTCGCCAGGTTGAAAACAATCTTGATTGGAACAAAACACTCAGACCACACAAATCACCATTTAAACGGTCTGTATACACAGTTAAACCAATTAAGGCTGGCGATACACTGGATGAGCTTAATATTGCAGTCATGCGCCCCTCTGGTGGCTTGGAACCAAGAGAATTTGAATCAGTGATGGGCAAAACGGCTGTTTATGATATTGCGGTTGGCACACCTTTAAAAAGAGAGATGATAAAATGAAAAGGTATTGGTGTTTGGAGCAACACTTGGCGTGGTAATCGCAATAGCTAGGTTTGATCTTTCTACATGGCAATTCTGGTTTCTGGCTGTTGTAATCAGTGTCACACACAGCTTGTTAAAATAAACCAACTTGACAAACAAGTTCAACATACATATATTAATGTAACAGAAAGACAAATTATTTAATTAGGAGAAATTCATGCTTGCTTTATTTGTATTATTTATCTTCAGTATTATCAGTTATGTAGTTGGGAAAAAGTATGATAATGATTTTGCTCTTTTTTTGTCTATTATGGGTGGTGCTGTTTTTATTATAGGAATATTTTTGATTCCAGTAACTCATATTGATATTAATTCAATGATTGTTGGATATGATACAGTGGCTGTTTCAGTACAGAACGCACGAGAAAATAGAGTTTATATTGAAAGTGCAACATTACAGATAAAAATAGTTGAAACAAACCAATCCATTGCTAGAATGAAATATTACAATTCCACAACATTCGGTCTTTGGATTCCAGATGCAATTGATAAACTCGAACTAATAAAATAAATCTATCACTAATCTTTCACAAAAGGAAGTTCTCATGAACAGATTCATGCTTACAGTATTATTTACGTTAACTGTTTTACTGATTACCCAAACTGGTTATGCGGAAGCATCTGTTTGGGACACATTTAAAGATTCTATGGGACTTCAAGTATTGGCATATGCTATTGGCGGTGTAATACTTCTTGCTGGTTTACAGAAATATACATCATGGTTAAGTAATGTATTTCTTGGTGTAGGTGTACTGTTTACTCATCTGGGACTTGCACTTGCTGACGGTAAACTCACAAAAGAAGAACTCAAACAAACAAAAGAAGATATCCAAGCATTGATTGCAGATATCAAAGCTAAAAAATCCAATGGAGGTACTAATGGCTGACGAGAAAAAAGACAAAAGACCTTGGTATAAACGTAAAATTAATCAGTCGATTGCCATCGGTCTTATCGGTACGGCTTTATTGTTGAATCCTACGACAGCACCATTCTCTCCATGGATAATTAGATTGGCAGAGGGTTGGTGTGCATATGGTATTGGTAGTCGTATATCCCGTACATCGGAGGACAAACCATGATTAACATTAATGATATTTCGCTTATGAATATAGCAGAAAGAATATGTCATAACGAAAACAATCCACTTAATGGGCAAGCTGAAGATGGTAACAAATATTTATCCGAAAGAGTTTTAGAAATCTATCGACAACTCGTGAAAGAAATTGATAAATAATTTCAATTAAAGGTAATCCTATCAAATCCCAAGATATTTCTGACAAAGATTCCTCAAATCTCGGAGGACAAGCAGGTTCTGGGTGCTCAGTGGATCATTCGGAAACCGATATAAATCAACTTAAACAAACCTTGTCAAAATGTCTTGGGATATTTATAGAACGGGATGATGGTAATCCACATTTCTGTCGGTGTAAACTGGCTTTTGCAACATGGAAAGCCCAAAACAGAATTCATCATAACAAACCAATAGAACGCAATACACTGTGTGATTTAATTATTTTTGCAACAATATTATTAACAGAGGACAAACAGAATTAATGAAAAAGCTATTTATTATTATAACTATATCACTATTTATATATGGCTGTAAACCAATTTATCTTCGGTCACCAATAGGTATTGGATTGCCAAAAGATACGGCACTGAATATGATTAGTAATGTTAATGCTCGTGTTGACACATTGTATTTTGATTATCTTTATACAAGAAATGAATACAGACATAATATGCAATTGATTAAAATAAAGTTTGATTCACTTGGTATAGCTAATCCAGAGAATAAATAGATGAGTGAATATGGTAAAACAATATGTCATCCAGTAAGGGTTATCAATGATGGCATGAATCAGTTCATAATAATATACCCCAAAGGAAAACAATCTTGAATTATAGTTTCTGGAAAGATAAAAACATATTGGTTACCGGTGGTACGGGATCGTTTGGCAATGCATTTACAAAACATGTGCTTGACAATCTTGATGTAAATAAGCTTGTTATATTTTCTCGCGATGAATTCAAACAATCTGAAATGGCGAAAAAATTCAAGAATGATTCACGGCTTAGATTTTTTGTTGGTGATGTTCGTGATAAAGACAGACTAAAAAAGGCTTTTCACGGCATAGATTTTGTTATTCATGCGGCAGCATTGAAACAAGTTCCCGCTTGTGAATACAATCCTGGCGAAGCAGTCAATACAAACATACTCGGCACTAAGAATGTTCTTGATATGGCATTGGAACAAAACGTGTCAAGGACAATATCACTAAGTACAGACAAGGCTGTCAACCCAGTCAATCTCTACGGTGCTACTAAGCTTGTTGGAGAGAGACTAGTAATCCAGTCAAATTCCTACGTTGGCAAACGAGATATAAAATTTGCCTGTACCAGATATGGCAATGTAATCAACTCTCGTGGATCAGTTATTCCATTATTCAGAGAGCAAGTTGTTTCCGGCCAGCTTACCGTTACCCATCCAGACATGACACGTTTCATGATGACAATTGAGAAAGCGGTTGAACTTGTGGTTAACAGCATCCAGTCCATGCATGGTGGAGAAATATTCGTACCGAAGCTTGGGTCAAGGCGTGTACTTGATATTGCACGTGAAATTGGTGGTGATTGTGACATTACATTTACTGGTATTCGTCCGGGAGAAAAAATTCATGAGGTATTAATCAGTTCTGATGAAGCCAGACATACCGTGGAGTATTCAGATTATTATGTGGTTGAGCCTGAGTTTCATTTTTGGTCAGTAGCAGGTCATAGACAGGCAAATGCAAAAAACGTTTCTGATGATTTTGAATATTCAAGTAAAAGTTGTTTAAAAATTGTTTAAAATAGGAGTACCCATGGTTACAGCAATAATTCAAGCTCGTATGCAATCCGAACGTCTTCCCAACAAGATATCCGCATTAATCAATGGCAAGCCAATGTTACAACACGTATATGATTCTGCTGTTCAAGCCAAGATGGTTGATAAAGTTGTTATCGCAACTGTTGAAGACATGGACGGAGAAATGGCAAGTCTTTGTGGATATATTGGCACTGAGTATTATTTCGGATCGGAAAATGATGTCCTGTCCAGATATATTGATTGTATAAACTATTTAAAGCTTTCTGATGATGATGTAGTTGTTCGGCTCACTGGAGATTGTCCCATGTTGCCACCTGATGTTATTGATATGGTGGTAAGCCAGTACAAGTCTTATAATGTTGATTATGCTGCCAATGTGTTTTATCCAGAAGCAAGAACGTTCCCTCGTGGCTATGACGTAGAAGTCATGTCTGTTAAGGTACTGAGGTTGTCAAATAAGTATGCTCTTGCTCCATTTTTCAGAGAACATATCAGTCAGTTTATTTGGTATGGTCATGGCGAAATGGATATAAGCGTTCGAATAGTCCAGACCAGTCCGAACTACAGTCATTTGAGATTGACCGTAGACACGCAAGAAGATCTTGATGCTGTTCGTGCTATATATGCTTCTTATAATGTTGATGAACTGCCATGGACAAACTTGTTACCACTTGTTGACAAAAACAAAGATTTGCGATGGTTAGATCAAGATAAACAGAAAGATTCTAATGAATTAATTGAACCTACAGAGGAGAAATAATTATGCCGTGTTCTGATCCTGATCGTCCTTGCTATATAAGGCATCCAGATGATAAAATAAAGATAGATAAATTAACACAAGACTTATGTTTTTTATGTGCAAATCTGCTTGATGCCGAACTATTAAGCAAGTTTGCAAGCCCAAGAATAATAAAATGGCATTTAAAGCATGCTAAATCAGATGAAGAACGGGTAACTCAAAAAATTAAGGATATGCTTGCCGATGACGATGAGTTAATTACAAATCCCAAAAAAGTAGCCAAAAAACTAATCAGAAAAGCAGAAGATGTTCATCCTGTTTCTGAGTGGCACAAACGTTGGTTTCATAGGCTGGCAAGAGAAATATCTGAAGAAATGATTAAAGACATTAACAATAAAAATGCAAAAGAAACAGAGAAGCAAAAAGTATTGGATGGTTTAACAAAAAAAGAGAAAAATTTGTTGGGATTAGATAGTTAACTTTTAATACAAATTTCATTATAGGAGAGGCCATGAACAGGAAACACGCAAAAGCAATACTGACGAAAAAGTTTAACCATTGGGTGAAATCTATTGACAGTATCCCAGTACAGGAGCTGGTTAAGCAGAACTCAATTATTAGTGGTGGTGCAATTGTCAGTCTGCTTACTAATGAGCCAGTAAATGATTTTGATGTATATTTTACCAATGAAGAAACTACCGAAAAAGTTGCAAGATATTATACAGATGAATTCAATAAACTGCATAGTCCCGATCCGATGCCAACAGTTGATGTATCTGATGGTCGCATTAGAATCAGAATCCAATCGGCAGGTATTGTAGGTGAAAATACTCCAGACAGTCAGTATCAGTATTTTGAAGGCAGACCACTTGAAGAGGGCGAAAACTATGTAGCCCAGTCTGTTGGTACAATACTGGAGGGTGCTGATGATCTTGACGGTACACAACTCGAACCATCGGGTGACAAAAAATCATCCAAGTATCGTCCAGTATTTCTTACCGACAATGCGATAACCTTGTCTGATAAAATTCAAATTGTAATTAGGTTTTGGGGCAATCCCGAAGAAATTCATGAAAACTACGATTACGTTCATTGTACCAACTACTGGGTTTCAAAAACAGGTGAACTAGTTTTGCGTCAAGAAGCACTTGAAAGCATACTTGCCAAACAATTGTTTTATGTGGGTTCGTTATATCCGGTATGTTCTTTTATTCGTGCAAGAAAGTTTATCCAACGTGGATGGCATATAAATGCAGGCCAGATGCTTAAAATTTGTTTACAAATAAGCCAGCTTGATTTGACTGATGTGACTGTTCTTGAAGACCAACTCGTTGGTGTTGACACGGCATATTTTATACAGATCATTGATTATATGAAAACTTGTCAAGCCAAAGATAATGATTTTCAACCAAGTGTTCCATACCTTATTTCAATCATAGATAAAATATTTTAAAAGGGAGATATTATGTCAAATCTGTTTGATTTAGAAAAAGAAATTAATGACTTACTTGCCGGATTTGCCGATACATCAGAATTAATTGAGGATGACGAAGCTCTTGAAGTATTTACGTCTGCTGTGACTATGAAACTTGCACAATTAAAACAGACTGAGTCTGATAAAGTTGATGGCTATGGTATGCTGATAAATAAACTGGAAGCTGAAGAAACTCGACTTGACGGCTTGGTTAAGTCTCTTTCGGCAAGAAAACGATCAACATCCAATCGAATTAAGTCTGTCAAAGACTTCTTTTTGTTTGCTTGCAAATCAGCCGGTAAAACAAAACTTGAGGGTGAGATGTTTATTGCTCGGCTGAGAAATAACAAGTCTGTCAATATTGTTAATATGGATGAAATACCCGAGAAACTTAAGGTTATTCATGAGCCTGTTATTAGTCCTGATAAAGCTGAAATAAAAAGAATAATCAACGCTGGTCAGCTTGTTCCAGGTGCAGAAATAAAAGAAAGTCAGTCAGTTACGTTCAAAGCAAACTAAAAGATTTGGGGGATGGTTCATGGAAGACAAGACTATATCTGTTGATTGTGAAATTATTGAAATATATTGCAAATCGGTTTGTACCCGTAGACAAGAAAAATGTCCAGCTTGTACATTTTATAAAATAGTTATGGCAAGCAAACTTAAAACAACTGACAAATTAACTGCAACCGAAGCAATTGACAGGGTTCTCGATGATGAGAAAAACATGGGCAGACCCATAAAGGGTGGACTTTCAGACAGATACATAACTCACGGGGGTGTATAATGGATGAGATTGGCGTTGCCGAAGAAATGATTGACCAGATGATATTCTATATTATAGATGGCTGTACGCATTGCCCGTATTTTGAATACGTTGGATATGAAAAAACTTGTGCATATCCTGGTGAGGGTTTTGATTGTACCGAAGTAATAAAAGAATATTTTAAATAGAGGGGGACGTATGCTTGCAATCCATGGTGGCAAGCCAGTTCGAAAACAGTTTATCCCTTATACTCAACATTGGATTAACAGTGACGATAAACGTGCTGTACGTGATGCTATATGTTCAGATCGTTTGACTCAAGGGTGTAAGGTAATCGAGTATGAAGAAACGTTTGCACAATATCATAAGGCTAAGTATGCCGTATCCTGTAATTCTGGTACAAGTGCGCTTATGCTTGGCTACCGAGCGTTGCGAGAAATAGGTGGAATAAAAGGTTACGCTATGTCATCACTTACATATGTAGCAACTGCTAACGCTATTGAAGAACGATACCATACTGGTGTAACATTTGTTGACATTGATCTAAAAACATTACAAGCCAGTAATCAAACAAATGTGTCTGTTGAGTATGGTGGATATGCTGTAAGAGATCGGTATTATTCGCTTGTTGACGCTTGTCACACACTTGGTATGCCGATGCCTGATACAAATATTGCTTGTTACTCGACACACCCGTCTAAGGCCATTACAACCGGTGAGGGCGGTATGGTACTGACAAATGATGAAGACGTTGCGGAGGTTTGTCACAGACTTTGCGATAATGGACGAAATAGTTCTGGTAATGCTTGGCGAACTGGATATAACTTCAGATTGTCTGATATTAATGCATCATTAGGTTTGTCCCAATTAGATAGACTATCTTATTTTATAACCCGTAGACAGGATATTGCTTGGCAGTATACGGCAGCATTCAAAGATAATCCATTGATTGTTTTACCAGACTGGCCGAACGAATCTTGTGCATGGCACTTGTATGTGATTATGCTGAATATACAATATCTGGATTGTAGTCGAGATGACATATTGAACGCACTAAACCATGAAAACATTGGTTGTCAGATTCATTATAAACCTATTTACAAACATCCATATTGGGCAAGCCAAGAATCTTATCAATCTGACGGACATCCAAATACCGAATATGCTTACGAACAGATTCTATCTATTCCTATGTTTCCGAAAATGACAAATGGGGATGTTCAGGATGTAATTAATGGGATTGAAAAAGTACTTGAATTTTATAAAAAAGGGAATTGATTATGTCATTTGCAAATATAAAAATAGAATTATGTACTTGACAAACCTTATGAAATTTATTATATTATAGGTAACAAAAAGATATAATGAATTCACAAGGAGAGGTTACATGAGTTTAATACAATTTGCACAAATGACAGAGGCCGAAGCAAGGAATTATTTAGAAAAAGTAAGATGGAATGGAAATCCCGTATGTCCACATTGTGGTTCACTTGGTGCGTACAAACTTACTGCAAAAGAAGAATCTGCGAAACCCGTGAGAGACGGTGTTTATAAATGTAAATCATGTTTGAAACAGTATTCGGTAACAACTAGTACCGTTATGCATGGTTCGCATATCCCTCTTAAGAAGTGGGTTTTAGCTTTCTATCTGATGTGTTCAAGCAAGAAAGGTATATCGGCATTGCAATTACAAAGAAATCTTGATCTTGGTTCGTATAAAACGGCGTGGCATATGGCACACAGGATTAGACTTGCGATGAAAGAAGAACCACTTAAAGCGTTGCTATCTGGTGATGTGGAAGTCGATGAAACATATGTCGGTGGCAAGTCAAGAGAAGCAAGACGTGGACGTGGTAGCGAGCGTAAAATACCCGTAATGGTGCTTGTTGAGCGTGATGGTAAGGCAGTATCAAAGCCAGTTAAAAGAGTAGATGCTGATACTCTTCAATCAGCAATCAAAGAGAGTGTTGATAAAAATTCAAGAATAATAACTGATGAATGGTCTGCTTATCGCGGTATTGGTAAGGAATTTGATGGTGGTCATGATGTGATCAAGCATTTGAATGGTGTTTATATTGATGGTGACATTTATACAAATACCGCCGAATCATTCTTTGCTTTACTCAAAAGAGGCATACATGGTATTTTCCATCACGTGGATAAAGAGCACTTGTCAAGATACTGTGATGAATTTGTTTTCAGATGGAATTACAGAGAAGTAACAGATGATGAAAGAACCGATATTGTCGTTAAAAATATTTTCGGCAAGAGATTGAAATATAAAATGATGTAATAAAATTCTTATAATCCGAGTTCAAAATAATGATTGATAGACCAAATAGTTATAGCAAGAAGTACTCCACTCACAATTACCAAGAAAATGATGCCCAGTGCCCCACTGTACCATTTTGGCTTTGCTACATTGTTTATTTTATCGGGTATATTGGTGGTTGGATTGGTTGTTGGATATGGTATTTTAGTTAATTCAAAGGGATCAACTCGCTCTAATTTGACTATACTCGTATTTAAAATACTTTTCATTTTATTTAATGATGATTGTTGACGAGTTGCAGAAAATCCGATTGTGTTAATATCGTTTTGATGTTTGGTAAATTGAACATACAGGTCATTGTCATAGGCTAATGAAGCAACAACCTTATTAGCCCAAGCAATACAGTCTTGTTGTGATTTAAATCCATTTTTTAATTCTGGTGTTGCTGATAGTTTTTTAAGTTCTGTTAAACGTTTTGCGTTATCCATAGGTTTAATATATAATCATTTATATGGTTTGTCAAGTTAGCCATACTTGAAGGGATAATCCCGTATTTAAATTGATAACAATAATAACAATGGTTTTTATAACGCTAATTATTACCCATATAGTTAGATAATAAAGTATATTATTCTCTTGTGAAATCATTATTTATCATTTAACTCTCGGGAGAATAATATGGAGCTTGGTATAATAACAGATGACCATGTTGATAATCGCGAATATTGGATTGACAAAATAAGCCAATTGAGTGGTGATTTTAGTGTTAATGCAGAGAAAGTAGAAGAAGAGATTGCTAAAGAAATCCAAGATGATGGAGTTGGCACACTGCTTGGACATTTGCGACTATGTGGTGCAATTCCTGAAAAATATGGTCATGACTCAAGTGAAGAAAAACTGTATTCAAAATACACAGATGTTGTGATACATGAAGCGTATTTATCTATGGGACTAAATAGTCTGGTACTAAAAGAACGAGCAGATGTTGCAGATGTTGAATGTGTTAACAACGATTATAGTTTTGTTGCCGATGCAAAAGCATTTAGACTGAGCAGAACAGCAAAAAATCAAAAAGATTTTAAAGTTCAAGCTATGAACGGTTGGAAACATGGAAAACCATATGCCATGGTAGTTTGTCCTGTATATCAATTGCCATCAAGAATAAGTCAAATTTACCATCAGGCGGGTGCAAGTTCGGTTTGCATTGGGACATATACCCATCTTGCTGTTCTCGTTCGTTATGCTCAAGTAACAAGTCAAAGTAAAGCAATGGAATTATTACATGAAGTATTCAAATCTGTAGATGCGATGAATGCATCAAAAAGCGCAAGTACATATTGGCAAATAGTTAATCGAAAAATATTGGATTTTGACAGGGGAATTCGTTCGATTTGGCAAGAGGAAAAAAGAGCAACAATTGAATCAATATTTATTTCAAAACAAGAAGCTCTTGTGTATTTAGCGTCCGAAAGAGAGAGAATAATGAGATTGTCAAGAGCAGATGCTATTTTAGAGGTTCTCAAGTCAAGTAAAATTGAAAACAAGGTTATAACTATTAATTCCGTTGGTGATAACGGGATTCTCGTTTTTGGATAGGAAGTGTTATGAATGACAACTATTTAAATAAGATCACTCTGGGTGATTGTATAGAACATATCCCAAAGCTAAGTGATAAAAGTATTGATGTATTTATATCAGATATTCCCTATGGTATCAGTCTAGATGATTGGGATGTATTGCATAATAATACTAATTCTGCGCTTTTAGGGCAATCCCCTGCACAAGAAGGTAAATCTGGATTTAAGCGTAGAGGTAAGCCAATAAATGGGTGGGCACAATCTGATAGAAATATTGGTATAGAGTATCAATGTTGGTGTAAAGATTGGGCAACAAAGGTTTTTCCAAAAATGAAGAAAGGCTCGTTTTTGTTTGTTTTTGGTGCCAGAAGAACTGTCCACAGAGCTATCAACGCATTTGAAGATAGTGGTTTTTTGTTAAAAGATATTTTGTCATGGAAAAAAGCATCCGCTCATCATAGAGCACAAAGAGTTAGTATAGTTCTTGAGCGTAGGGGGCTTTCCAAAGAAGCTAAAAAATGGGAAGGTTGGAGGCTTGGAAATTTAGCTCCTATCTGGGAACCAATAGCTTGGTTTATGAAACCCTACAAAATTGGCGGTACAATAACAGACAACATATTAGAAAATGAAGTCGGTGCTATGAACATTGATGAATGTAGGATCAATGGTTCTAGTCCGACCAATTTACTTGAATTTGGTTTCGGGAAAAATGAAACTAGAGTTCACGAAGCCCAAAAGCCTTTAAAGTTAATAGAGTATCTCATAAAACTGACAACACAAAAGAATCAAATAGTTCTTGATCCATTTATGGGCAGTGGGACAACAGCAGTAGCATCAAAATTACTAAATAGACAATTTATAGGGTTTGAAGCTAACAATGAATATTATCAGAAATCCTGTCAACGATTAAAAAAAATTCATGCTATTAATACAACTGATGGATTACCATTATTTCAATCGTCTGTTTCTAAAAACAATGAGTAACAATATTTCTTGAATCTTTACATGGAAATCAATTATGAAAAAGAATAAATTTAAGCCGATTTCACTTTACGGTCACGAACCAGAAGATATTTTAAGAGCATTTATGAAAATTGATCCCAAGAAAGTTGAACAAGAATTGAAGAAAGAAAAGAAGCCCAACGGGGAATAACAATACTAAGTCTATGTGGACTTAGCTGAATTTAACCAAAAATGAAATACTTTTCCGCTTTTTGGATAAATCTTTTTACCGTTTTTGACAATATATGAGCAAAATATTTCTTTGCGGCAATTATCATTATCGGTAGTACCAATATTCATGTTAAACACCTCCTTTCCAGCACAGGAATGCTCTCCTTATGCATTATAATAATGGTAGGTGGTAATAACAAGAATACATCGTTATCCCCGTTGGGATATAAACCTTAACATATAATTTAGGTAATTTATGAAAAATATTGAGTCCTTTAGAGATCATATTGAGAAAACATATCAAAAGCATAAAACTGGATGTGGTGAGAGTTTTGGTGAATTGTTATGTTTTGAAATGCACGACCAGCCTGTCAATCCAAGAATGGAACACAAAACCTTTAATGATGGATATTGCACTGGATTAACATTTAAAGAACTCGCCCAAAAATGGGGCATAACCGTGTCCTTTTTAGGCGAGCTAATAAAAGATCATTGTGACAAGTTATAAAATTAGGTTATTTGCCTTGGCTATTTAATTCTTTGCAACGAGAGCAAAGCCGATGACTACCAGTACCAGATATCCTGTTACATGATTCAATATTATTCCCCTCCGTACATGCGCTATTGTTATGATATACGGCTGTACCGGGTAATTTCGAATGAAATGAAGGGCAACTTGGCATTTTATCACCTCCTTTTGTTAAACAGTATATAGTTGTATACATAATATGTCAAGGGAAAAGTGATGACATATTGTCAAGAAAAACTCATCACCATAATACTCAACTAAGCATTGGGTTTGCCAAGTGCATAATA
>Ga0307928_10002274_pt1 | contig 14779 bp, 8 predicted proteins | sample AceLakmetagen232_FD_201815 | JGI IMG/M metagenome (GOLD analysis project Ga0307928, IMG submission 201815) | Saline water microbial communities from Ace Lake, Antarctica - #232 | ecosystem: Environmental > Aquatic > Non-marine Saline and Alkaline > Saline | place: Antarctica: Ace Lake... | reverse complement strand
ACCTTTACGATTATGTTTTTCCATCTTATCTAATTGGTCGTGCGCGTAACCAACATATGATCTATAAGCTATAGACGAAACGAATAGATCTCTATTATCTACTAGCAACTGACCATAAGGGTGCATTGTTATATACTGTTCAGGTTTTATCCATAAAAGTGACAGTACATTAGGGTTAGACTTACATAAAAGTTTAACAAATTTAATAAATTCATAACTAACAACATCCCACTCATCTATGAATTTTTCATCAGTTTCTTTCACCTTTTTAATACCTATGTAATGATCTATAGGGGCCATAAACACACCCATTAAATCTATATCATCTGTACTATTAGGTTCTGTATTCTCTATGTACATATTATGGGCTACTGAACCACGGTAACCTATCAGTACTGTATTATCTGGAAACAATTTATCTTTCATTTGTGAGGATAATTTTATATTCATAACATTTTTCCTTTATTTTAATTATCAATCTTTACTATATAATCAATCATCTGGTAATAACTCTTCTTCTAATTTATTTAACCAAGAATCTCTATCCTTATTAGCAACATTAAATGCATCTAAACAAGCTCGCATATATCTTGCTAATATAAAATCTGGCGTATCAGATTCATTTTCAATACTATGTGTGTTAATTAAATCTTTTAACCCTGTTTCAAATGACATAAATTGCCCCCTTTAATCTTTACATTGTAAATCTACGTATCTACATCCTTGTTTCTTATGAACTAACTTGTGATGTTCTTTACATAATGATATACACATATCAATATCTGCGGATTCAATTGGATTCCATCTAATACCTTCTTTATGATGACAATGAATTTCAGAATTCTCTGTAGTTTTACAACACCCATCATATTGACATGAATAATTATCACGTTTTAAAACTAACTGTCTTAATTCTGGTTGTACCTCACGTGAAGTTGCTTTTTTAAATCCTTTGGGATATTTAACCTGTCTGTAAGTTGGACAAGCTTTTTTACAATGTTTTGAACAATAAAAACGAGCCTCACCAGTTCTTTGGCCCTTCAAAACTTCTATTCTACATTTAATAGCCACGATAGTTGGAACAAACCAATTACCACAATAAGCACATTTAACTTCCAAAAACCCTGAAAAATTTCTAATCTCTTCACATAAACTTAATTGATGGCCATAGGTAGAGTACATAGGCCCATGTACTTTCTTATTATAAATCAAAGTCTTTATAACTTTATTTCTTAATTCCAGAGGCATCTTCTTACCCAACCAATAAGCATTGTTTTTCAAAGAACAACTTCGAGTACAATAATCACTATCTTTACTTTTTTTTGTTAAATATGGTTCACCACACCCAACACAAGCCTCTTTCTCAATATATGTCATGTTTTTATACCTAAAATTACCATGAATAGATAAATAGATATCTTCTATATTACTCCAACATATTTTCATCTTCCTACCCTCTTAAACGAAAGTCGATGAAATTCACAAGGACCATAAATTTTTAGTGCTTCAAGGTGTTTAGGGACCAGATAACCTTTGTTATTCTTCCAGTCATAAATAGGCCACTGTTTATCTAATTCAATCATCATTCTATCTCTTGTTACTTTAGCAATTATTGAAGCCGCTGCTATAGATATACTCTTTGTGTCCCCCTTTATTATATTTTCTTTTGGACAATAGATAATATGTTTAGAAAGATCCACTGTCCCATCTATTAACACATAATCATAGTATTCTGTTTGCTCTATAGCATTAGTCATAGCCAATTTATTAGCTTCTAATATATTTATGGAATCTATTATTTCAGCACTTATATCTTTAACTCCTACTATACAATATTCCATTATCAAATCAAACAGAATTTCTCTTTTCTTAACACTTAACTTTTTAGAATCATTTACTTTACCAATAAATTTATCTATATGTTCTTCTGGTATATGAACAGCCGAAGCTACTACTGGGCCAGCTCCTGCCCCATAGCCTACTTCATCAGTACCAACAACATACCTGTAACCTTCTTTTATCTTAGATCTTTCTATTTCGTAATCTGGATATATCATATATTACTCGATCGTTTTGGTTCTGTGCTCTTCTTAGCTGTTGTTGTAAATCTACTTAAGTCACCTGTCAATGGGTGCTTACCATCAGAATATGTAGTTGGTTTAATTAACCCTGTTTCACCGTTCCTGGCAGCATTTTTCTGCTCAGCAATAGCCCTCTCTCTGTGCACCCTTAGTTCTTCTCTATACACTTTTCTAAGTTTTTCTTTCTCAGTATAACTAAGTTTGACACTAGGTGGGGTTTCTCTAATTTTAATCTTAGTTTCATCGTACACAAATGAACTACATGTTCGCGGTTTATTTATAGCTACACTTACTTTTTTTATTTTACATACACCTGACAGTTCATTAGCACATACTCTACATTTAACTTTAGACATATTTTCTCCTATTAATTTAAAACGTTTTCTTTCATTACTATATAATATAAGACACAATTTTAGTTTGTCAAGTAATTATCTATTCTGTATACCAACATGACGTAAAATTTCTTTCCAATTGTAGACTCTTTTATAAACTTTTTTAAATTTTTCCCCTGCAACATAGTCGGCATTCCAAGGACTATCATATAATAATAAACCTTTTCTCCACCTGTCTTTAAATCTCCACATAGAAATTAAATGTTGCTCTAGATCATCTACAAACATGTCTAGTTTTAAACTTGCACCATACCACCCTTTGTTTTCCTTTGCATCTATAAGCTTTACTGAATCAAATGGTATATCATACTTATTCATCCATTTTAAAGTAGCCTTTTTATTAGCTAATGGCCTGGCTGAAATGAAAAAAAGTTCGTGTCCTGATCGTTTAAGCTCCCGTAAAGTTTCTGGTGCGCCCTCAATAGGTTTACAACTTGATTGAAATACTGGGTCTACAACTATCTGTAATGTCTCGTGTATAATACGATTATTAAATTCTTTATCATCACTAAACTTGGCATCTTCAAGTCCATAGTTCACAAAATTTTCAACTGTACAATCAACACCATAATTACCTTCTATGTGCTCACTCAAACCAAAAGCTAAGTTAGCAACCACCTCGTCAAGATCAAATCCTAATCTCATAACGTTCCCCTTGTAAATTAGTATATATAGTATACCAGAGAGCATTTACTCCCCAATATACTATTAGTTAATAACATAGTCTACCCACAACGTGAATAACCACACGAAGTACAGTTATAACATCCTTCAGTAAAACGTATAGCTTTTTCACCACATTCAGGACAAACCATACCAGTAACATCATATTCCTTTATATATCCAGCAAGAAACTTTTTAATTCTAAAAACAAAAGTACCTATAGTTGCACCTTCTAGCTCATTAAATCCTTGAACAATAGTATAGATAGGTACATTATGTCTCAATAACAACCCCAACATCCTACAAATCTTAACAGGGTTTTTTTGGTAAGCATACTTACGTTTTATCTCTTCGATATGGTGTTCCTTCAACCCTTTAGCTAAAGCAATCTCTTCCATTTTTTCTAAAGCATCATAAGTAGTTACATTATCTTCTCTGTTATTGGTGTTAACAAAAATAGCAAATGGTTTTGTACAAGCTTTATTTTTGAATGCTACATGTACATACCACTTTCGTTTTTCAGATTTTAATATATAACCTTTAGCAGGGTATTCTTCTGGAAGTTTTACATCATCAATAACAAAATCTCCATTTTCTTGTCCTTTAAATGAATCCAAAAATTCTTTCTGTTGTATCTTTACTGATTTATTTTTCTCTTTCTTAGTAGATTCTAAAACAGCTACTGAAGTTCCCTCTCTATACGTTGTACATCCCTTAATACCATACTTGTATATTTGGTTGTACACCTTCTTAAAATCTTCTAATGTTATACCGTTCTTTAAGTTTATAGTATTATGTGATACAAATCCATTAGCAATATAACTATGATCTTCTGGAACTTCTATGTCACCTGTTTCCACATAAATATTTTCAACTTTAACAATTTTTGTAAAAAAATAATTTTTTTTCGAAAAAATCTCTGGTATAATACCCAAAAAAGTATAAACTGTCAAAATCTGGTCTAAAGTAAGAGACTTATATTTTTTTGCATCATTAGCTATTCTATGAAAAATATTATATAAAGGTGTAGATAAAGATACTTTACTCTCTATTTGTTTTATACCTTCAAAAAAATCATCATTAATAGGTATTCTAACATTTAAATGTGAAATAGAAGCACTATTTCTGTATGGTTTAGAATTATATAATTTCAAAAACAATTTTTGTTTGTGTTCTTCTGGAAAAACAAAACTTGACATTTTTATTATAGAAGAATGTACTACAATAAGATCATAATAATCCTGTTTATATTCTTTATTATAATTACTTTGTATATAAGTAGCAATACCAATATTACTATACAATAGTTGTAAATCTTTAATAACTTTTAAATTTTTATCGGTCTTACAACAAATTGAATTATTAGATATATAACCATCAAGTGTAGTACCCTCTAGAAAAGATTTTTTTTCCAATCTTGGTGATGAAAAAACCAACTCTGTAATACACGATTTTTTAAATCCTATATAATCCATCCATAAACTCAAGACTTTAGAATTTATTGAAATTCTAAATAAACTATCTCTACGTAAATCTCTAACCAATGTTGGGGTCCAATCAAAAAGCAACTTAGAAACCTCTATAAATCGATTTAAAGTTTTACCAGATACCTGTGTTAGATGTACACCTATATTATTAACATGACCATCTGCTTGAATACATCCTAACCACCACATAAGATTTTTATTTAGTTGTGTAGGAATAGTTATAGATTTACAATTTTTAGGCTTTGTAAAAGATTTACCAACTATTTTACTAATAGTTTTTTCTAAACTCAAATCATTTTTTAATTGTATTGGTACTATGTCCCCAACATTTATTTTAGACAAAGATTTCCACACAAGTTCATGATTTTTATCTAATACCTTTATACGATGTATATCACTACCGCTTAGTTCAAAACCAGATACAGTTTCTATATGTTTACCATCGACACTTCCATTATAATAAAAACTATTTATTGGTTTTATACCCTTCTCTGTAATTACTATCAAATCATTATTTACATCTTTAAAACTATCTTTTTTTCTATTGTCTGATATACTACCTATCTTTATAACACCATTATTTGTATTAATCCTAGTATTTAATGCTACACATTTACTTGAAGACTGGTCTATGTACTTACTAAATATTGACAAAATATTTAGGTGCTCCTCAACAGTTAGTTCCATAGCAGTTCCCAAACCACTGGTATCAATTCCATGTTCTACTGCTTGGTCATAACCATAATCACGTATAACAATTTTCTCACAGAGCCCACTATTTTTATCTATTCTATACTCTTCATCTTTAGAAATTAATACTATCTCGTCAGCTATTTGTACTTCTTTAAAATAGTCAGTTTCGAACCACTCTCCTTTATGTATATTAGGATATTTAAAATTTGTTTTTCTGCCCTCAACTCTATTCCATCTATAGAATTCCTTATCAAAAACTGGTTCTAAACCACCTGATACATTTCCTGCAAGGATAGAAAGTGTTCCACAAGGAGCAATAGCCATTAAAGCACCATTTCTCAGACCATATTTTTCTATCATAGAAAGTGTTTCATCTGTAAGAACACCACTGTTTGCAACATAACCACCTTCGATTAATTTCTTATCATAAAGTGGAAACACTCCTTTCTTTTTAGCTAGTAAAGATGAAGTTTGGTAAACCCTATTAACAAACTCTTTAAGAATTTCTTCCATCATAACTACACTTTCATCACTACCATAACGCATACCACCCATCATAAGTAAAGAACCTACCCCAGTAAATCCTAACCCAATCTTTCTTTTTAGAATAGCTGCATCTTTATATATATCTAATGGATAATTAGACACTTCTACTATATTATCAAGAGCCTCAACCATTAACTCCACATCTTCTAAAAATTCTGACATAAGGAATTTTTGATTAACTATATCATAATATTTAGCAAGGTTCATTGAGCCAAGGTTACATACATCTCCAAGCTCTACTTCTTTACCTTTATATATTTCTATTCCAGTGTGAGAAATAATTTCTGCACAGTTAGATACATTACATCCTCCAGACCAGTAAGTATGATGATTACCAGATACAGTTATCTCAAATACTTCTTCAGTAGACATATATTCAATTTCATTAATATTAAAAGATGTTTTTTCTCTGTTAGATAAAACTCTTTTGTTAATTTCTTTTAATTTTATTTGTTTATACTCTTGAAGAAATCCTATCATACATTCAAATAACATTGTATGTTTAGTTATGTTTATATCATAACTAATCTTACTTTCATACACACCATTAGAATGTTTAACTTTAGTTGACTTATTTGTAGTTATATAAGATCTAATACCTAAAGAAGACAACATTATTTGAACATCTTCTACTAACCCTTTTGATGCAGATTTAAATCTAACTACTTTTGTTTTTTTATTACATATTACAGTACCATTAGCTGAAAATAGTCCTCTTAAAAAAGAAGTTACTGTTTTAGTATCTCCATACAAATATCTATCTGGCACCCTTCTTTTATATGTTAAAGGTACTTCTTTATATTGTAAATCAGTTTTTATTTCCCAACCATGTTCTTTAAAAGCATTTGATCTATGAACAGTTATATAAGATTTTACTTCTGACTCAAAATAATCTTTATCACTTTCCCCTATACATAAATAAACTAAATTATTAGACGCTTTATGAACAGATCCATCACCAAGTACTAAACCATCCATAACTACTTGAGGATTATGTTTTATAATATCTTTATTTTCACCTTCAATAGTATCAATGGTTACAGCATCACCTACTTGAATTTTTTTACCTTTAGATACAATTCTATGATTTTTTGTGCCATAAAATACATTAGCATTAGTTCTATATTTATATACTTCTTTAATACCAGTAAATTGTTTATCAACTATTGTTACCCATGAATCTTCACTCCATATTTCATCACCAATATTTACATCTTTAAATTGTTTGATACCTAATTTAGTTAAAACTGTTGCCCATTTTGGTTGACAAGGATTACAGGCTAACATACTACCATTTAAGTACCAAAGGTTATTCATTTTTCTAGCATTGTCAATGAACAAAATTCCTGGTTCATTTCGACAATTATGGTATACTCCCCCATCTACACATATAAAATTTTCATTATCTTCCACTGATATGTCATAAGTAATAGATTTCTCAGATTTATCTATAGACACTATTTTTTCGTGACATATATCACCATTAAATATATTATGGTATTTTACTGGAAAATTATTTTTATCGGTTCTGCCATTTTTTTTATAAAGACAACTCTTATTAGAAAAATATTTAGTACTATCATACTCCATAATTTTTATTGGGGCCTTATAACTCATTATATTATCATAAGCTTCACGATTAACTTTAGACTCTATTAAAAATTTTGGTATTTCTCGTAACAGTTTTTCTGAATTTAAACAATCTATGTCTACTCTAAATCCCGTAACATTAAATTCTTTATGTATAATTTTGTACTTTCTACCTATAACTCCTATCCTAAGTAATAATCTCTGTATACCTATAGCTATATGATCATGCATAGAATAATATGTAGTTTTTTGTCCGTTAATACATCCATCAGCACTTAAATACCCTGATATAAAATTCTTTACATCTTCTATAACAACAGTTGTAAATAAATAAGAAGGGATTTCTTTAATAGAAGTCCTTTGTTCTATAAATTTAGATCTATACATAAATGTTTCTAAAAAACTACTAAGCTTAACGGAATAAATATTAACTTCTACCCAACTATCAGATCTTTTATCATGTGTAAGTTTACATGTAGTATCAAATCTTTCGGCTATTCTATTAGTTAATTCAAGTACCTCATCTAACTGATCAATATGAGTAGCTATCCTAGTTTGTCCTTTCCTAACACTACCATCTCCGAGAACTAAACCAGCAAAAGTCAATAAATCTTTGTCTACATATTCAGTGTCTGTTACAGAATTTTCAATATTGTTTTTATTTGTTCTACATATATAATCATCAATAAAGAAATCCTTTGCCTCTATTTCATAAAATGGGTTACCTTCTGTTATTCCAAACAATCTGTGCTTATCTGTACACTTATAATGTAAATTAGAACTTGTAGTTATATCAAGTATATCCTTCTCTCCAGTACATACTGAATTAAGGACCCTCTTTTTTTCTAGCTTTAAAGTTTCCTTATTAACAGACAACACTTTAATGTCTGATCCTCTTTGTACCATCTCATGTAACTTTCCTATAGTTAATTGTACTAGCTTATCATTATGATAAGCAGGAAGTTCTAACGACTCAGGAACACAGTAGCTACTCTTAAGAAGAAGGTCCCACAGATCAACAGCTTTAATTGTTTTATACACAACACATGGAAGTCCTTTCTCTGCCCACTTCTCAAAATCGCCATCCCACTCAAGATCATACTTATCACAATTTATATCTGGGAACCACAAATCCCAATCAATATTATTTTCCATTGCATACATAAAAGCATCAGTTATTAAGACTGACATATTCATTTTAGTAAGTCTATTTGGTACAGATTTTGCTGTAATAAATTCTTCTATGTCAGGGTGATTAACACTCATAGTAACCATAGTAGCACCCTTTCGAATACTCTTTTTTGTAGGGACACCTTGGAAACTATCTGATTTAGAAGTACTACCAGAGGTTATTACCTCAGAAACCCTATCAAAAATTTCTAAAAACTTTACTGCACCTGGAGTAGTAACACCAATTTTTTTAATGATTGTTTTTGCAGGTCTTAAATAATTAGCACAAAAACCAACACCGCCTTCTGTTTTCAAAGTCAATGCATACTTTGTTACCATATCCATTATACCTTCAAGAGAATCAGGTTGCTTAGCGGTAGACTCTATAAAACAATTAAACAAAGTTAACCCTTGTTCAGGTACACCTATGTTTGAATTTATTCTACCGCCAAACAAAGTCTTAAACTTCATCATACTCTTTATTAATCTTTCTCTTTTTCTATGTGACTTAGGAAATATATTGGAAGCTACACGATAACAAAACTCTTCAAAAGTTTCATCGTCATATTGATATTTATCTCCCCAAATTTTTTCCTGAAATGAATTAATGAACATTTAAATCCCCCTTATTAATTAGTACTACCAAAACCACCACTACCCCTATCCGTATCACTGAGTTCAGTAACTTCAACAAAATCTGCATGCATGATTCTTCTAGGAATAAGTTGTCCCATTTTAAATGGAACTTTTGGAATGGGAGCATCTTTCCTTATTTTCTTCAATAACATTTTAACTGGCCCAGTATAACTTTTATCTATAACACCAACTGCTCCTACAAACATGTATCCTGATTTAGGTAAAGAACTTCTACCAACCATATCAAAATACCATCCTGGTATAGGTTCAACAGCAATCTTAGTGTCAGCAACATAAAGATCTGTTTCTTTTTTATAATTAATTTCAACAGCAAATATATCATAACCAGAATCTGTAACTCTATCTTTATAAGGTGCTATAGCATCTTCTGAAAGTTTTTTATATTTAAAAGATTGATTATTACAATCTTCATCGCAAGTTCCAGGTGCCCAATTAAGTACATACATGAAATACTCATATTTTTTACTATATTTGAACGATACATTTTTATACATTCTACCACATATATCTAAAGCTTTATATCCAGAAACATCTATTGTTTTTCCACCATAATAAACTACATCCCAAAATGAAGCTACCTTACTTAGAATCTCAGTAAAATCACTATTCATTGAAATCTCTGGTTTTGTATACTCAGAACTAAATTTCCCACTACCTTCAAAATAACCACAGATGAATGACATAACTATATCATCAGACATATCAAACAATCCCACCTTATGATTATAAGCGCCATTAAGCACAGTATATAAAGGGGTAATAAAATCAACTAACTCTTTACTATTTAAACTAAAGGTATCTACACCAACAGATGACACCAAACTATTGTTTCCTACTATTCTTTTTGACAACGCTTCTAAAAGACAAGGTAGAATATTTTCATCTTGTGTTATAGTAATTATGTTATTCTCTATAGTACCAATAGAAGAAATTAAACCTAACATATAAGCGCCATCGTTTGTCATATTAAAAAAATCACTAAAATTATATTCACATTTATCACTCATTTTATTTCCCCTCCAGAACCTTTTATGTAATTTAACAAAGATGTAAAAACATCTTTTCCCAATATATCCTGTACCCTTAAAAAATGTGACTCGTTATCTAAAAATATTTTTTCCGCATCATAACGAGTGTGACCTTTATTATAATATAAATAATTAATTATAGCTATCTTAAGCATAATCCTCCTATTCCTGTAAAGCACCGCATTTATTACATATTAGACAATCAACACCATTTTTATCTTTAACAAACACCATCTTTTTATTACGACATAGTTTACCGTCAATCTTATTCTCACAGGAACCCTTTAACCAACACGGTCCTTCAAGTACATCTGTTTCCATTGGTATGTCAGTAAAATAATCTCCAAAACCATCCTTCATACTTTGTTCTACAATAACAGCAACCTCATCTACGAAACCTTTCTTAACTTCTACTACAACTTCATCGTGTACAGTAAGAATAAGTTTAGCTGGAAGATTTTTTTCTGCTAATCTTTTTACTATATAAATCATAGCCTTTTTTATAGTATCAGCATTACTATTATGTACTACTACACCATTAGCTATAAAATAATGTATATTATCACACATAAGATCATAAACATCCTCTTTTCCTCTATATATCAATGACATAGGTTTACAAAAATCAAAATTTAAGTACTTTTCTAAACTATTTTTATCATCATTATTTTCCATTTTATCATAAAATTTCCTCCAACTATGAAAAGAACTTCGGCCTTTTTTAAATTGACGTATATGGGCTTTATCATTTATACTTAAAGTACTATAGACACCACTATGTACTAAATCGTGAGCTATAATTTTAGATATATAATCAGGAACTAAGCTACCACCACCATTTTTTGGTATACTTAAATTATCATTCAATTTATTATTCTTGATATCAACAGAAAATCCTATTAATTCTTTAAATTTTTTATTAAATCTTTTAGGTATTTGTATTCTATATACAAGAGAATTTTCTTCTTTGTAAGTTTTAAGATTTGAATTTATACCAAGTGAAAACAATAACATATGTATATCGTTAGCTAAACCCTCAGAAACTGTAGTATAATTAGGCCCACTTTCATATGTCATTCCACCATCTGTAGAAAATAAGCCATTTAACAATGCCCCCTTATTTTCTATAGTCTCTGTGTGAAAATATTTAGGTATACTTTTATCTCTTGCTGTAACATAGTCTAATCCTACATATTTTAAAAATCCCCTTATAAATACTGAGGATACTTGAGAAGTTATAAGAGGTGAAATATACCCCTTTTTGAATACTTCTTTTGTTATAGGAATATATTTAAATATTTTTTCAATACATTTATTAAATTTATATAACACTTCAACTTGATTTTCAGAAGAACAAAATCTTATATGATTATTGTTAGAATAATTACCATCACCAACCAAACAACCTATTATAAATGATAATTCTGGAATCAAGTATTTAGGTGTAGGGAATTCAACATAAGTAGACCCTTTAGTATCATAAGTGTAGTCACTTAATTCTGTAATTTTACCATTTATTGTTGTTAAAGGAACTAACAAATAATCATTATCAAAATCTAAATTTTTTACAAACTTTTCTGCCGGGCCTGTAGGAGTAATTACTGGTATTGTATGGTCATCAGTTATACCTATTACACTACCATTTGATAATTTCAAATCATATACATCTCTTTTTCCAGAATATACACCAACTGCGTAATCTTTGCCAAACCCAGTTTCCAATTCTATTTTTTTTCCTACATAATCTTCTATATTACCTAACCCACTAATCTTTGTACCTGCTATCAAACAACTTTGTATTGGCATATTCATTGCCTGACGTTTAATACCTCTCAGTATTTTATTTTTATCTGGATGATCATAAGCAGGTTTATTGTAGTGTCTTCTCCTGCCAGCAATTGATTCACTGTAACCCTTAGACACACCATCAGAAGCTGATTTATCTAAATATCTTTTAACGAATCTGAACACGTTAAAATAATTATCTATAAGTTCTTGTGCCTCTTTTTCAGATATATTTAATCTTTTAGACAGCCCAAATTTGGAAAGTCCATAACAATTATGTACTATAAACCCATTAGCTAAAAAAAGTTCTCTATTATTAATTGATAAATCGTACACTTTCTTTTTACCTACTTTTTTAATAGATTCTATAGGTAAAGTTATTATACTATTATCATACATAAATTTTATAGTTTTATCATAGTTTGACAATAATTCAAAATAAGCGTTACCAATAAAATATCTGTTGTAAAGATTTAAATTATTATATAGATACCAATTACAACTATTTATAGCTTTACTATTTATACTACTTCTTTCTATGGAAATTTTATATTGTAAATCTTTTAATTTACTTTCTGAATAATTTATATTATAAAATGAACGCTTAAATGTTTTATTAGTAATACCTTTTGAATTTTTTCTATTTGTAATAAATCCTATTTCAGACATAAACTTTAATTTGCAAGCAGTATCTATAATATCCAACTTATAATATTTATTATCAGGGTATCTACAGTCTGGGGTTTCTCTTAATTTAGAAACAATACCAAAATTTAATAACATAAGTTGTAATGAAGAAACCAATTTATAAGACATACTACTATAAGATATACCAAAAGTTGCATATTTCTTAAATATTGTACCATCACCTTCAAATAAAGTTCTAATAAAAGCTATTTGAATCTCCTTAGGAGATTTTTTTATACACTCTGGTATATCTATAGTAGAAGTTTTATTACCGTCATCAAATGGAATTATAGATACTAACCAATAAACTAAGTTTCTACCATTAATAGAATAAGATACTATAGACTTATTATTACTTCTACTATAGTTTCCAAACAAAGTTACAAATAATTTATCTATGTAACTAATAAATTCAGTATCTTTAATAGACATACCAAATTGTATACCATCATAATTTCCAGATTTACCTTTATGAAAATGACCTTCAGATAATAATAATCCCATAAAAGATGCCCAATCAGAAGTTAATTTTTTAGGTTGTTTAAATTTTTTGGCATTAGTATTATACTTTAGCTCAAAAATATCAAAACAAAATAACTCATGTGAAAAAATATTACTACCTAATTTTAAACATAACTGATCAGTTTCTATATCAATGTCTATAACTTTTTTATCAACATAATTACCATTTATATCTATAACCTTTAACCTATGATCACCTGTTAAATTTAACTTATACCCAAATTTTGATACAACTTCAAATACTTCTTTCTCTCCCATAAATTTGTGGTCAATAATAGTATCTTTTCCAACATCATGTGCTACTGTATCACCTACATTTACATCTTTTATTTTAACAACACCTTTATCAGTTATAATATTGGTGTCTTCATCAACACAAAGGCCAAATGATAATGCTTTGCATGTTTTCCTCATCTTTAAATCCACATCTTCTACAGGTACTCCAAATATCTCTGACGCTGATCGTGAATGTAAATCTATACCTTCTCTAAAACATTCTAAAAATACTGGATCTTTAGACAAATTTCCCAATATGCGCAATTCCGCACCACTCATATCAGCAGTTAGTAATGTATAACCTTCTTTAGCTATGAAACAAGATCTAAATCTTTGGCCATGAGGAATATTTTGTAGGTTAGGACCAGAACTACTTAGTCTACCTGTTGACACCATCTGTCTAAAACCTGTGTGAAGTCTGTTTGTGTACTTACTAATCTTCTCTAATAAACTTTCAGAATAAGTACTTATTAATTTATTAGATTTTCTATATTCTAATATAGAATCTATAACTGGAACACCTTGGTACTTACTGAGCTCTCCAACACTTGTATTTTCAAGTGCCAAACCACATCTAATTAGTGCCTCTTTTAATTGTTTTTGACTATTAATATTTATTAAAGATACACCAAACATAGTCTGTTGGTCTTCAGTATTTTCCAACATTTTATGAATAGCTTTCTTCTCAACATCACATTCCTTTTTTGTAACATCCATCATGCCACGCCAACGTTCAACATCTAAAGAGATACCATTTAATTCCATCTCACACATTGGTACAACAAAATCAAATTCCAAATTCAATACATGCATCTGGTTTTCAGCTTTCAAACGTTTTAGCTGTAACTCTCTTATATCATGTAAGAAAACTACATCATTCGCCGCGTACTCTAACTGAAAAGGTTTGTACTCCTGACCATAATCTGAAAAAGTAAGCCTAGGTTCCTTAGGCATAGTCATACCTAAATAGCGTAACATCAATGCATTCAGATTGGCCTTTGCAAACAAACCTAAATTCAATAACTGTTCTGCAAGCATTGTATCATAGATGTTACTAAGATAATATCCTATATTTACCTTTAGTATCTTCATATCATATGCAGAATTTTGAATTATTTTTATTTTCTTTTCGTCTTGTAGAATAGGATTTAAAATTTCAGGATGTAAACTACTGTGGTCTGTATCGTAGCGCATATCAA
>Ga0307928_10002272_pt1 | contig 14784 bp, 20 predicted proteins | sample AceLakmetagen232_FD_201815 | JGI IMG/M metagenome (GOLD analysis project Ga0307928, IMG submission 201815) | Saline water microbial communities from Ace Lake, Antarctica - #232 | ecosystem: Environmental > Aquatic > Non-marine Saline and Alkaline > Saline | place: Antarctica: Ace Lake... | reverse complement strand
CAGTACTAACTATAGCAGATATTATATAAAAAGTCAATTAAATACATAATAATTTAACATAAAGCGATAAATATGATAGTATAATGTGAACTTTTTTTAGGAAGGATAATAATATGAAATTTTTATTAGCGGTATTGATGGTATTATCATTTACAACTATCTACTCAAAGACAGACAGTGTACCGGAATTCAACCATGTTACTTGTAAGGGCATATCCACAGTATGGGCCATGGAAGACGAGGCAATCGGTAATCCATCGAGGGCGACATCGGTACGCCTATTCGATGTCGAAGTATCGAATACAAAATTAGGATATATGCTGACCGGTAGTATTGAAGTATTTGCGATGAGAGGTAAGAGAAATAAATTCAAGTTCAAGATGTCCGATATCACATTATCCATCGGAAAGTCTAATATTCAATTGAATACTAAGACTCCGAATAAGACGTATAATATGAGGGGGGAACAGGTGGTAACGATACCTATACGGTTCCTGTTACCATCTAAGATGACATCAAAGAAGATGAAGATATTGTTTAAAAATGTCACTTTTTGTTTTTATAGAAGTGACTTCCATTAATATCTAATTCTTCCACGGCGTTCATCATGATAATATCTTCCCATCTCTTATCATCAGTATACATGATGATAATTTTTCCTTCTTCTACGATGGTCGAGACAATCTCTCTGTTCTCAACGTTATGATACTTACAGTATCCACGGACCTTATTCACTTTCTTGTCATTGTCACATACATACATCGTTACATTTCTTCCTTTCATTTTGCAATTCCCCTGTTAATAATCATTATACCATTTTGGTAAACTTCGTCTATTAGTAAAAGACCGTCGTGGTCCCAACCTTTCCTGTCTCCATGGAGTATACCATGTTCAAAAGTATCAAGTCTTTCTTTCATCCCATAGTGAAACCGTGTACAATAGAACTTTTCTTGTGCTCCGTGCTTAACCCCATCAACATATCGTGATATTAGATATCGTTTCCCGCCGGTTCTATATTCAGTACATATTCCGTGGAGATTTCCATTTTTATATTTAAATTCTTCTTCTAGTCTACCTCTCGTATCCCATCGGGTAAACTCTCCGTCATATTCACCATTCTTATATTTTGCTTTTAACGCCATTTTCCCGGTCAAATGATATTTAATAAATGTTCCGTTTTGTTCGTCACCATCTATGAAAAATCCGGACGCCTTTTTAAAATCTTCGGCTTTGCCCAAATTTAGTCCCGGTATCGGTTTCCTCATCAAACTCCATCCTCTAATAATTAACTACCTTTGTAATATAACATATAATAATAGAAAAGTCAAGAAAATTTTATAATTTCTTTTGTACTAAATAAGGATGTATTAAAATTTTTAACTTGAGGGAGATAAAAATTATGCTTTTAGTTTCAATTGACCCGTCCATTCAATCCACCGGAGTTTCTATTTATGACACTGAGACAAAGAAAACTATGGTAGCCATTTATACTAAGAAGTTACCAGCTAAGAAAAAGACAGGCGTTATCATTCGTACAGATGACATTGATGTATTCTTCGTTCCCCATGATAAGGGTGTAGAGTATAGAAATAACTTGGAAAGATATGATGACGTGTGTTCTCACATATATAGTATCGTTGAACAGCTTATAGAGGGTAGATTTGAAGTTCCCTGTGAGATGTCTCTAATGATGGAGGGAGCGTCGTTCGGCTCAAAGGGTAAATTATACGACATAGGTAGATTCTGCGGAATCCTCGAATCTAAGTTTTTAGCCGGTATGAATATTGTCGCCATTGACGTTCCACCGTCAGAATGGAAAAAAGCAATGGGTCTCGGTGGTAACGCTAAGAAGGAAGTCATATATAAGAGCCAAGTTAACGGCGATTTAGCGTCTATTCTGGCCGAACTGGTAGCCAAGGGTATGGGGTGGAAAAAGGGGAGCCCTGTTGAAGATTTATGCGATGCATATTTGATTGGAAAACATCATCTTAATGTGATTTCAGCCTAATTATCTTTCATTCCAAATATATCTTTAAGTCCTTGTAGTGAAACATTGGAATCCATATCCGGAAATTCGGGCATATCCGGAAATTCGGCAAATTCTTCATTCTCTTTCAGCATATTTATCAAAGTGTGTAGAATCCGTTGTTCGATAGCCATTACAGTTTTTACCTGGTGTTTTAGATTTTTGATGGAACCGGACTCAATACTGTGTATTACTTTATGAATTCCCCTCTCTAACTTCTCTAATTCGGCGATAGTTTCATTATTATTCATAATTATTTACCATTAATAATAGTTTTAGACGATTCAATCATAGTATCTAACATTTTATTGCTTTCTTCAAGTGTTATTTTATCATTTAGGACATCAAAAAATCTTTGAATATTGTAATAATTACAGATTTCATGAAAATTATGGAAGTATCCACATATCGCGGTTTTATTTTTTTCCGGTTCGCCAATATTCTTTTCGAGTGTCATATTATGATTATCGATTCTTATGGAAAAATCGTCTGTTAATTGCATACGGCCACTTATTTTCTTTGTTCTTTTTAGAGTTAAGAACGATGTTCTTGGTAACTTAAGAATAGTTTTACTATATTCATCCTCCGATTCATGGCATTTTAATATAATCCCGCTCATTTTAACATTTTCTGAGTCTAAAAATGAACTAACCCCCTTTAAACTTTGATAGTAGTGGATATTCTTATAGTATTTAAATTCTCCCTCCTTTTTTGATTCAGCTTTAGTGTAAACTGAATAATTCATTGCTCCAACGTATAGTTTAAGGTCTTCGTTGATTACCTTCATTGTTTTTTCATTCATGATTTTCCTCCCGTTAACATGTTACACTATATAATATCATTTTTTTAAACTAAAATAAATAATAAATAGAACTAATAACTAATGAGAGGTATATGATGAATATATTTAAGAAACTGATGGATGAAGTTACTATAGAGAAGCTGGAAGAGGAATTGAAAAAGAGACTTGATGGCTTAATTGTAGAAAAGAAAGAAAAAAAGATTTTTGATGTTGTTACTTCGACCGCTGTTGAAAAATCAAATACCGACGATAATGAAAAACTGTATCGTGGAATACGCGATGAACTGGCTAGATTTATTCATTCTGATTATCAGAAATCTCTTAAGAATATGATGTCTAAGTATGATTTCCCTAGGGAATTGAGAGCAAAGATGAAAGAGATATTTGTTCCACTCGGGGATGTACCTGAAGATTTGAGCATCGAATATGCTAAAAAGCTTACTAGTTATTATTCTATATTTAAGAAATATGTTGAAACTAAGAAGAATGTATATAAGAAGCAACAACAGGTTGACGTTAAAGATTTCCCTTTAGGTAGAATTAAAGTCATGATAGGTGCCGGTAAATCATTGCAGGATATAGCTGATGAATTCGGTGTACCTAAGACGACTCTAGCTTATAAGTTGAAGAATTTGTATGGAACTTCTTACAGTGTCATTAAAAAGAAGATGGGCGGTTAATCCTTATCTAAATAAATTACAACTCGTTCCTCGTCGTCATGTTGCACGTAAAGCTCATCTGTGCTAATCGGGGTATAAATCAGTTTTTCGGCTGGTTCATATTTAACATATTGAAATTCTACCGTTTCGTCGTTACTAACGTATCTATCTAATCTATATGGTTTGTCAAATGCAAGAGTAACCTTACTGGCTTTATCTGTAAAATACTCAAAATTTTGAGTATATTCCCATGTTTCATAATTGCCGTCCATGTCTTCAACATAGGTCAATGTCCGCTCTTTGTCATAACGCTGTGACATAATCAATTTTCCGGGATTTCCTTCCCTATCTACTCCCATTAATAGTACTAGTATTCCTCCATCGGGAGCATAAATATATTTCTGAACATATTCTATTCGTCCGCCATTAGTGGTAGTATAATACATTTCATCGACTCTTCCTATTTCATCTCGGTCAATCCCAAGTATATGTTCGCAGTATCTCAGGTCGGCCTTAATACCATCAGTAATTTTAGAAGCATAGTATTTGTTTTGCGGGAAATCTTTAAAGTCTTTGTCTCCGCTCGTAAAAGTAGTGATAACTAAACATCCACTGGAATGTTCTTCTCTTACCGTTAAAGTTGCGGTATCAATTTCAAATAATGTTCGTTTTGTGTTGGTCATTACTATATCCCCCTATAAAGTTTCAAGTCCTACTACCATTAATATATCATAACTCTAAGAAAAAGTCAATTTATTTTATGTTTTTCTAATATCATAAATATGTCATGCTATCTCGAAGATAATTTCGAATTAATTTGAAAATAATGATATATTAATTTGACTATTAGGTAGATAGCATTCAGGGGGAAGATGTATGGCAATTTTTAATTTTGAAAACACGGATATTCAGTTCGAGAAGATGGCGTTATATTCACTATTTCTTAGTGACGAATATAGGCAAATCGCAATGACAGTATTAAAAGATGAGTATTTTGATGAGTTTCCCTATAATATTATATTTAAGCATTTTAAGATATTGAACGATAAAGGATTCGGCGAGGTATCGCCCGTGGAAGTGATTAATTCTATACAAGAGGATGAGACATTCCTTGAACCAGAAGAGATTAGTAGAATTAAATCTTCCATTAAAGAGTTGGGCGAATTACACGGTGACCCTGTAATGGGGGCTGTATTTGACGTCGATTTCGACTATCTATTGTCCGAGACGGAATTGTTTTGTCAGAACAGGGCTGTAGAAATAGCATTGATGGAATCAGTGGAAATACTTGAAGATGAGAAAAAGGATAATGCCGGAATCAGGGGGATGTTGGATGACGCATTAGGGATATCTCTGATGAAAGACAATGGACTGATTTACTCGAAAAATCCACTGGACCGATTTTTATATTATCAGGACGAGGAAGATAAAATACCATTCAAAGTTCCTGCGTTGAATAAGATAACAAATGGTGGATTCGGTCGTAAGACAATAAATTGCTTCATGGCCGGAACGGGATTAGGAAAGACTCTAATGATGACTTCTCTCGCTACCGATTATTTAAGAAACAGTATGAATGTTTTATATGTAACTCTTGAGATATCGGAACAACGGATATCCATGAGATGTGATTCGAATCTATTGGAAGTTCCCCAATCAGATTTTGGAAAAAAAAAAGACGGTGAACCGATAATTGATGCACATGCTCTTTGTGGTAAATTCACGGACATGCACAATAAATATGATCTTGGGGAATTAGCAGTCAAGGAATTCCCAACAGGTGGTGCCACCGTATTAAATGTCAAGGCATTAATAAAGGAATTAGCCCGACAGGAACAATTCATCCCCGATGTCATATTCATAGATTATATAAATCTTATGAATTCATATAGAATGACGGGGAAGAATTCAAATAGCTATACTATCGTTAAAAGTATAGCGGAAGAATTGCGTGGATTAGCCGTTGAGACAAATACGGTTATTATCACGGCCACTCAGGTTAATAGAGATGGCATCTCGGGCGACGAGGTTGGCCTAAATAAGGTTTCCGAGTCCGCCGGGCTCCCACATACTACTGACTTCTTTTGTGGCCTGTATCAGACCGAACATCAAAGAGAGCAAGGTATGATAATTGCGAAGCCACTGAAAAACAGATATAGTGAATATGTAAACACAAAACATGCACTTGGCATAAACTATGAATTAATGAAGATATATCATTTAGAAAATGAGCAAGAATTGTTAGAAGAAGACGATTCAGCCGGAGAAGAGTCAACAAGCAACACTGCATATTCAAATTCAAGGAGAAGACGGTCATGAAAAACCAAATAACTGATTGGGCGGTTTATTCTAGAATAGATAATAGTATCATTAAAATAAATTATGTCGACTCCCCAAATGGGCATATTGATTTTGAATATATTAATATTCGAGGGGAAATACTAGATGAACCAGTATTAAAAAGAGGATTAGCTAAAATTCTATTATCAAGTGATTATAATAGAAATGACGAATGGAAAATATATACAAGATAACAAGGAGTTAGACTATGAATGAACAAGAAGTTAGAGAATCAACATTGGAGTATTTTAAGGGTGATGTATTGGCGACTGATGTCTGGATGAAAAAGTATGCATTGAAAGATAAGGATGGAGAATTCTTAGAGGAAACTCCGGACGATATGCATAAGAGACTTGCGAGTGAATTTCATAGAATTGAATCAAAATATGATAATCCGTTATCATATGACGAAATTTATGACACTTTCAAGGATTTCAAATATATAGTACCCCAAGGCGGGGGCATGTCCGGAATTGGCGCGGGGACAAGACAGTCTCTTAGTAACTGCTTTGCCGTCGCACCACCCAAGGATAGTATATCCGGGATTATGAACACGGCTAGAGATATGGCAAATATCTTTAGAATGAGAGGAGGAGCAGGAGTTGATATTTCGACACTTCGGCCTGACGGTTCGTCGGTGAATAATTCAGCAAAGACTTCCACCGGTGCTTGGTCATTTGCAGATTTCTTTTCGTATGTGACTAGAATGATAGGTCAAAACAATCGTCGTGGTGCCAGTATGATTAGTATGGATGTCAATCACCCCGATACAGAAAAGTTTGCAACCATGAAAGCCGACCTGACAAAAGTCACCGGTGCAAATATTTCTATTAAAATTAGTGATGAATTTATGAGATGTGTCGTTAATGATGAAGACTACATTCAGACATTTCCAATTAATACTGAGTTGAAACCGGCCCAACTGATTATGTTGACAAAATATAATGAACTTAGAAAATTCGTGAATGGAATATATGGTAAGAAAATAAAAGCTAAAGAATTATGGAATACTATAACCGAAACTGCTACACTAACAGCGGAACCCGGAATTCTCTTTTGGGACACCATGGTTGACAACCTCCCGTCACACGAATATCCCCAGTTTGAGACCACAACTACCAATCCCTGTTTCTCAGGGGATACATTAGTTGCCGTTGCGGATGGAAGAAATGCCGTTTCTATTCGAGAGTTGGCCGAAAGTGGAGACGATGTACCATTATATTCAGTAGACCCGTCAACTGGCGAGGTTACAATAAAAAGAGGAGTTCACCCGAGAGTTACCGGAACGGATGAGGAATTATATCGAATCACTTTTGATGACGGTAGTACGTTGGATGTCACAGAAAACCACGAATTCCCAATGAGAGACGGTGGAATAAAAATGACATCAGAGTTAGTGAATGGTGATAGTTTACATAGTTTCAATAAACGGTCGGAAAACATATCACAATCTAATGATAAACAATACTATAGAGTATATACTAATACCTTTGATAGCTCGAAGGGTAAAATATTCGAACATAGATTAATTGCAGAATATATGAATCCGTCAGAATGGAATGATAAATATGATGAGAATAAGAAATCGGGATGGCTAAAGGGTGGGTTGGTCGTACATCATAAGGATTATGATTCATTGAATAATTCGCCGGATAATCTTCAAATTATGACGTTTAAGGAGCATCAGCAATTTCATGCCGAAAAAGATAATACCGGTGCTAATAATGGCAGGGCGTATGATGTGACTAATTCTGAAATTTATGACATAGTTAAAGAGGAAACATTACGAGTCGGATATAGAATGAGTGAGAAGGAGTATCGGAAATTCGCTAAGATAAATAAATTACCTCTATTATTTACTGAATATAGGTCGTCCGAGTTAAAAGACCTTACTACCTTTTTAAAAAATGTTGCTACTGATTGCGGATTTGATAATATTGACATTGACCCCAGACTGGCTAGGTCTATTATTGGTATGAAGAATTTAGGGTATGATTGTAAAATAATTGGTAATAGCGTTAATGTAAAAAAAACTTGTGAAATATGTGGTAATACGTTCTGGGTGAATATGTGGAAGAGGGAACAGGCAACTTGTTCGGACCTTTGTGGGGGGAAACTTGGAGCTAGGACCAGTAAAAACTCTCGTAGAATTAAGGGGGCGTCAGATAAAGAAAAACAGGTCAAATATCTATCAGAATTAAAATTCAAACTTGGGAGATTTCCTAATCAAACTGATTGGAGAAAAGCGTGTAAAGATAAAGATGTAAATAGTGGTTTTGGTGCAACCTATGGATTTTCAACTTATAGTGATTTGAAAAATGCCGTTGCTGATTATAATCATAAAGTTGTTAAAGTGGAAAAATTAGATGGAACTCATACGGTTTATAATGTCACGGTTGATGACAATCATACCCTTGCCGTTGTAACAAAAATAACAAAGAATAATAAGAATAACCCAACAATTAGAGGGGTTTACGGATTCCAGTGTGGGGAGCTTCCCCTAAGTCCCGCAAGCTCGTGTCGTCTAATATCGATAAATATGAAGAAATTTGTTGATGTGGAAACTAAGATTTTTGATTATGATAAATTCAAAAGTATTGTGAGAATTGCTAGTAGATTATCAGACAACCTTGTTGATTTGGAAATCGAAAAGGTTACGGAATTGGTTAATTCTAGCACCTCGGACGAAAAAGATTTATGGCAACTAGTATTAGAAGATGGAATAGAGGGTAGACGAACTGGACTCGGTACTCACGGTCTGGCCGATATGTTTGCAAACATGGGAATAATATACGGGTCAATTGAATCAACGGATGTTATAAATAATATTTACACACTGTTTAAGAATACTGCATATGGAACATCAGTTGATTTAGCGATAGAGCGTGGACCATTTCCGGCATATGAGAAACAATATAATGATAATTTATTTTTGAACAATTTAGACCCGGATGTTATTAGTAGAATGGAAGAGTACGGTCGAAGAAATGTAGCAATGTTGACGATATCCCCGACTGGTTCTGTTAGTATCGTATCCCAAGTATCATCCGGAATTGAGCCTGTATTTCAGAATGAGTATATTAGACGTAGAAAATTATTAGTAGGGGAAGAATCTGAAAATTCTTTTGTCGGTACCGACGGCGAAAATTTCACGGAATATACTGTTAGACATCATAATGCGGAAGAGTGGATTACTAGAAATCCCGAGCAAGAACTCCCTCAAGAGTTTATTGAATCACACGATATAGATTGGAAAAGTAGAGTGAATGTTCAATCATCGTTGACTCGACATATTGACCATAGTATCTCGTCATGTCTGATAGGCGGAACAATGATTGACACTAACCATGGACTAATGAAAATTGAAGATATTGTAAATTATGATGGCGAAAAAATAGAAAAGGGGTTTTATAAAATTCCATCTATGAAAAGGTTCAAAGTTATAAATCACGAAAACCGTGAAGTTCCCGTTACTGAATTGTTTTATAATGGAGTAGAAGAGGTGATGGAAATATCATTTAAGGGGGGGAAAACAATAACGGGTACCCCTGAACATAAATTATATGTATTGAATGATAAATATGGATTTGATTGGGTTAAAATTAAGGATATAAAGCCGGGTGACCATATTGTTAATCGTAGAAATCTAAAAAGATATGGTAGAACGAGTCTTAGTATTGAATCGGTTTGTGGTAAATTTGAATATGAAAGATTGACTAGTTCTAAAAATATAGTATTACCAGAGTATATGACTGATGGATTTGCTAGATTGTTAGGATATATAACGTCGGATGGCGGATTGAATGATAATGGATTTTTCCTATCTCAACTTAGAAACGAAGTTGTAGATGATTTTGTATATTTAGTTGGGGACATTTTCAATTTGGATTCTAAAATAGTATCCGACCCTAGATGTGATGGATTAGTGTCAGTCGTGGTTAATAGTAGGGAGGCCATGAGATTTTTGTCCCATATTGGTATAAATAAAGGGGCTGATAATAAGGTAGTCCCGAGGGTAATACTTGAATGTTGTGGATATAAAGCAACTAAAGAATTTATAAAAGGGTTAACTTTGGATGGATTTGTATCAGTGGATAAAATAGGAATAATGTGTAGTATTAGTAACAAATTACTACATACAACAGAATTATTATTAGAGGGCATGGGCATATATTCAGGAATAGTGGTGTCGGCGGAGGAGGGAGAACGCGTATTTCCTGGTGGTAATACGTATAAAACTAAAAAATCGTGGGAATTATATTCACCTCATGGTTACGCTGACGTATTTATGAATGATGTCGGATTTGCTGAAAAACGAAAGCAATTATTAGGGTCAAGATATTTTACGCATCATCCTAGAAAATTAAAACATGGGAGTGTTCCCGATTATGGTATTCGTGAAAAAGTTAGAGGGGAGGTAATTCCAAAATTATTGAATAATTCATTATACTCCACTGTATCAGGTAACGCGAAACCTAAACCGTTTTGTATATCTTTTGAGACATTAAAAATGTTTTCTGATGTTGGCTTAGAATTGGAAGATTATTTACTAGACGAAACTTATAATTTTAATATAGTCAAAGAAATTAAGCAGGCTGGTAAACAAAAAACATATGACCTAAGTGTTGATGACGGTCATTCATATATAGCCAATGGGTTAGTATCCCATAATACTATAAATTTGCCAAGAGGAACTGAATCTTCAACAGTTTCGGATATTTATAAATATTCATGGGAACGGGGACTCAAAGGTGTTACGGTATATGTTGACGGTAGTCGTGATGGAGTGTTGCTCAAGAAAGAAGAAGATAAGAAAGAAAATAATTTAGATGAACAAGGTAGACCTCTCTCTATTAACCGCGTTTCTTCTCCGGCAAGGCCCAGGGTCCTGGAATGCGATATCCACTCTCTAACGGCAAAGGGAGAGCGATTTACGGTTGTTGTGGGGTTGATGGACGGTGAGCCATATGAGGTTTTTGCTATGCCTGAGATTTCATCTTTGAGAAACTGTGAGACGGGAACTATTAAGAAAGTATCCAAGGGCCACTATGACCTGGAGTCTGGCGATATAGTAGTGGAGTCATTCACTGACATTATGACTAGTGATGAAGAGATTGCTATAACTAGAATGGTTAGTCTTGCCCTTAGACATGGTGCTGACATGGGATATATCGTAGATAGTCTAAATAAGGCTAATGGTCTAATTACATCCTTTAGTAAAGCTGTAGCTCGGACTCTCAAGAAGTATTCAAATGTTGATACAAGTGTTGATATGATTTGTCCAACATGCGGGTCAAGTAATTATAGATTAGAGAATGGGTGTTCGCAGTGTTATGCTTGTGGATTCTCGAAGTGTGGCTGATATGATAAAAACATACGGAATTAAAGAAGGACATATTAAAACATATGAAATAGAAAATGCGATATACAATATGTTAGATGTTCGAATTAACATAGTGGTCCCGAATGTAAGTTGGGGGATTAGACACAGATATAAGTCATTACATGAGTGTGACATTCTTTCCCTAACTAAAAGTAATTATGCCACGGAATATGAGATAAAGGTAAGTATTGCTGATTTGAAAAAAGATTCATCGAAACCTCACGGCCATGACCACCCGCTAATTAAATATTTATATTTTGTTGTTCCCGAATCAATGAAAAGTATCGCGTTAGAGTTAATTCCGGAAAGGGCTGGTCTCATGTTAGTTAGCCGGGGAGACGAGGAGGGGTCTTTGGAAATTAGAACCGAGCGTGTCGCTAAAAAGAGAAAGGACGTTGTTAAATGGACTCTAAAACAGCGGGAACATCTTGCTCATTTGGGGGCAATGAGAATACCAAGATATCTCAGTAAAATTATATCATTAAAAAATATCATCTTAGATTTAAAAGATAATTTATAAAAAACTTGACTTCCCCATAATAGTATGTTATATTAGTCATGTTGAACTCGATATATGTTTATCGGATTCGTTTTTATTATTTTTCTAAGGAGAATCAAGTATGAAAAAAATGTTGTTTTTAATGCTCATGTTGATGAGTTTCGTGATGATTAGTTGTACTAATCCATCTGTACCCGCTGGTCATGAGGGGTATGTTATCGAGAAGCCAAGAATTTGGGGAAATGGTGGTTATCAGGCGTTTATTCAAGGTCCTTCAAATTACGGGATATCCATTTGGCGAAACGAGGTAGAGACGATAGACATTCGACCCGCGACCCATTCCGAAGTTTTCCATATTTTAACAAAAGACGAATTGAACATTGCGTTTAAATTCCAAACTATTATGAAGATTAATCCTGGTTCGGTTAAAGATGTTGTAGAGAAATATTCAGGTAAGGATTCATATGAACGATTTATAAAAGAACCTCTTCGTTCCATGATTAGAGAAAGCGTACAAATTTATGATAGTAGGACAGTTAAAGAAAAACGGACGCAAATTGGCCTAGCTGTAATGACTAAGATTAAGAAATACTTGGAAGGTACTCCCTTCGTAGTTATGTCGGTCGCTGTTGGCAATATTGATTATCCTAAAATCGTTACTAATGCCGTCGAAAAGAAATTGGCATCTAAACAACTATTGGAAGAGAAAGAAACCCAACGAGAGATTGCCAAGAAAAATGCTGAGATTAGGATTGAAAATGCTCGGGGAATTGCTGAAGCACAAAAGATTATTAACTCGACGTTAACAAAGAATTATCTCCAACACGAAGCCATAGACGCACAAAAGAAAATGGCTAATTCTCCTAATCATACGACGGTTTATATCCCGTCCGGTGCAAACGGAATCCCTATCGTTAGAACTATAAGATAATAATTTAACGGTATCCCCCAACCTGAATAATCAGGTTGGGGGATTACCCGCATTAGGAGAAGATTATGGCTTTAGATTTTTTAGGTAAAGAAATTACGGTCGGAGATACTGTAGTGTTCATGCAGAAAAACTATCGGAATTTAATGCGAGGAAAAGTAACTAAACTGACACAATGTACTGCAATGATTAAACATGATAAAACGAATATGTATTCGACCGAAACACGGCAAAATCATGACCAAATTATAGTCGTTTCGGAGCTATTAACCGACGAGAATTAGCATGATTCTCGATGAAATAAGAAAATCGACGATAGTTGGAAAAAATGGTGACGTAATCTATTCCTTTTTCGTAGTAGGGGATAAGAATAAAGGGGTTCTCCTAATTATCCAAAACAATAAAATGAAGAATATGGTATTATGTATTAGGAGCCGTGTGATGTTAATTCTCCACATGTATCCCGATAATGGTACGATGAGCATAGGGGGAAGACAGACTTTTAATAATTGTATTAAGCATGGCCTTTATATTAGTCCTTATAGTTGTGTGATTATTATATATTATGATGGGAAGATAGTAAAAAGATGGAATGATTATCTTTAATATCTAACATCATCGCTCCCACTATCAAATCTTTGTTTTAATGAAATCATATCTCCATTATCTTTATATGTGACAATATCAGCGGACTTAATACTTTCAGGGTTAAACATTATATAGTCGTCATCTAATTTAATAGCGTCGAATCCTCGGTCTTCTATTTCACCAAGACCTAGCTTTTCATATTCATCCCATCCGGCAACCTTTTTCACTTTTAAGTAAAAGGGTTTTATGAATTTTGTCGAAGATGCACCGGATTCCCCTTGTTCTATTTTATCCCTATCTTCGGAGAACCAGAACACTCCCATTGCGCTTTCATATTCTTTAAATATGTTGAAATCTTTATTGGAGCCATGGTAAACCGGACCAATAGTATATCCCTTCTTATCAGCATGTTTTTTTACTATATTTCGAGGATTTTTATTTTCCATCTGTTCCATTAAAAATTCTTTAAAACTTTTCACTGCCATATTCTCCGGTATATTAACTCTCCATATTTATTATTTGAAAAATAAACTTGACATATTCTGAAAATATGATATTATAATACGAGTAATGTTTAATCGGGGAGAGTTAAATGAGCAAATTTTTACACAAGCATCTTTTGAGGATACGGATAAGATTGTTGATTATAGCAATATATTTTATATATGTGATACTAGCGATAATATTGGTAATCCCGGGGGGATTTATATGGCTATTGTCCGGTCGTAGTGTTATTGGACCCTTAGCTCATTGGACGATAACTGAAACCAATAACCTCGAATCAAAACTATGATTCTCGATTCTATTCGGGATAATGCTGATAGTATAATAATCCGGGAGAGTGAATCTTTCCAAATTATATTAACACCCCAAAGGATGAAGGTAATAATAACCAAATTTCATAATGATAAACCAGTATTATCATTTAGGATAGTTTTCAACGAGTTTCCTAAGTTTATCCCCACCACAATTACTTCATATAGGCGGAGTTTTTTATCCGGAACCTATCATGGATTAGTGGCATATTCACATCATATGGCCATAATGAATTATGGGGAAATTGCCCGTGGTATTTATCATACGATTAATGATAAATATTACAAATTTTAATACAAAAAAGTTGACTTCCGTTTTAATTTATGCTATAGTTATATTAGAATTAGGAGGAATGAATGATACTAGATAAATTTCGTAATACTGATAAAAGTTTTATGATTAGGGAAACTGATAACGCGAAGGTGTTTATCGATTTTGTTTATTGTGGGGGTGGGATAATGCTAGTTACTGAAATTATGGAATTAAAGACAATCTATATCATCAAGAATAATAGTATATCCGGAATATATAGGGGAGTTGGTGCTGGATTGCGTCCCACCACGTATACTAGGAATGGATTATGGGAATCCGTAGAAGATGGAATTAAAACAATTGGTAAGGATGCCACAATTTTTAGACACATAAAATTAAATAATGAAAAAACTTGACATAGTATAAGTAGTATGCTATATTGAGAGAGAAATCTTTGGAGGATTTGAATATGGATAGAACCGGAAGAAAGG
>Ga0307928_10002270_pt1 | contig 14785 bp, 24 predicted proteins | sample AceLakmetagen232_FD_201815 | JGI IMG/M metagenome (GOLD analysis project Ga0307928, IMG submission 201815) | Saline water microbial communities from Ace Lake, Antarctica - #232 | ecosystem: Environmental > Aquatic > Non-marine Saline and Alkaline > Saline | place: Antarctica: Ace Lake... | reverse complement strand
AGTGAATTAGGATTAGACTTTCCTGGTATAAAGAAGATGTTAGCTAAGTGGGAGAAGAAGTAGTTACTCGCGTCTCCGGTATCTTAGCTATCTTCCACTGGCAGTGTAATAATAGTATTAGCATATTGGTCAAGTTCTCCAGGTTCGTGGGTGGTAATAATAAGCTGAATGGAAAGATCATCGCAGAGATTTGATAAGAAGTTACCCAACGCGGCCATCTTTATTCTATCAACACCAGAATATGGCTCATCCAATATTAGTACACGACTAAGACGAGGATGATGTAAGTAAATAACCAATTCACGGAGAACCGCGTCAGACAGGACCTCCGCCGTACTGCCCCCATCAGTTGAGAGTGGAGACGCGAGTTGATTCCCCATTCCACTTACGATTCGTGCCGAATATCCTTGCTTAGGTAACTTCCGAAAAGTGGTCTGATATTGTGCATCTTCCCCGAAGATTTCTTGAAGACCTCGCCTTGCAATAGGGTCAATTTCAGTTAGGATTAGTTCTCGCGCCTGCCCACCCAGTTCCCGTAGCAGCATCGTAGCCTTGGAAAGCAAATTCTCCTCTGTCTCTGCTTGTTCCTGTTTATCCCCCAAGTCGGCCATACGCTCCTTAACCAACCTGCTCCTCTCACTGAGCCGAACAAGTTTGGTTTTTGCATTATTAAACTTCTGCATAATGGCCGTATGTATATTCATGTCCATTTTCTCACCCCTCATCCCGTTTCCGCCAAAGGTCATCTATCTCATTGTTCAGAATGGCCTTGAATGCAAGGAACTGTAGCTTTATCCTAATGTTTTCTTCGTCATCCCCGTGCCCCATACCTTTAAGTACGCCATTGGCAGACGAAGTTATGGCGGTTTTAACGGCGTCTGAATACTCCTCTGCACTAAATCTGCGTGTCATTGGTTTCCCCACCCATTTCATTGTCGCCTTCCGTGGTATGTGCTCTAAGTTCTTCGGGCGTTCCCCGTACCGAGAAATCTAAATACGGGAGGCGTTCAGCCAAAAGCCGCAAGCGCCTAACCCCATTCTCGTGCAGACCCCTGTCTCGTTGCCAACTTTCAGCAAGACCCCGCTCGTGACCCATGTGAATACTGCCCATTAGTCTTCCTCCTTGTATTGTACCAGTGGCCACGGTATAAGGCCGCCTTCTTTTATCAATGCCTTGCGCCAAGTCTGCACTAACATAATATCAGTGATAATCTCCTCGGGTGGCCCCATCTGCTCAAGCAAATCAGTGACTCTCCTGGCGTGGACAAGGAACTTCCGCTCTAGCGGGCCGGACTTGGTGACGACTTTCCACAGCTTCATAGCTACTCTCCTATATTATTGATTCCATTCTCTATCTCATCCAATATCCCCTCGGCTTCTACCAATTTCTCATCTGCTTCATTCTCCAGCGCATCCACATCGTCCCGACCTGTAATGCCAAGTTTCTCAAGCTGCTCATTTGCTTCAGCCAAACGCCCGGTCAGTTGCGTCTGGCGTTCTTCCAACTTGGCCTGTTCCTGCTCATAGGAACGGATGCTCTCATCGATTTTCTGAATCCGCGCTATTCTATCATTGTTCTCACTCATTCTGCTCCTCCTCGATTTTCTTGCACCTATGTCTGGCCTCTTCAATGACAGCCTGGTCTACTTTACCATCTTTAGCCGCCCTGTCCAAGATTGCTTCCCAGTTCTTCTGCCCACCAGCCTCTGCCATATCCTGAAGCATCATAGTATACTGGCTTCGTTCATCATCTGACTGCTTAGCTTCATCAGCAGCTTCCAAGTCAAATGCCTCGTGAGCCGGAGCGCACTCTATTTCAATATATTTAGCGGGATTGTCGGGCAGCTTATCTGTGTTTATTATTGCCACCTTTGGGATTTTATTGGCATCCGCAACGGTTGTCCTCGCAATAGCCCCTGGATTGATAAACCAAGTACCATTGGAAAGAGTGGGAGGGAAACCAATGTGGTAGTCTCCCGACAGAATAATCTTTGCCTGAGACACCACATCGTCTATTTGGATATGGGGCCAAGGAACAGGACTCAGTGTAAGCATTGCATGAATAAGTAGTATAGTGACTTGTTCATATTCATTATTATCATATGTTAGCTGACCGTTGCGAAGAATATCTAAAATATTGTTGTTATAGTGAGCTACCATAGTGTCACCAAATAGAAAATCAATACCCTTTGTCATTGGTGGTAAATCATTATCAGGAATACGGTAGAGCAGCGACGCAACAGATGCCTCAACACCTTGGGGGGTATTTCCCTGTTCATCGTGCTGGCCGAATGCTGCTGTAAACTCTATACCATTTCTGGTCAGTGCCTCCAATATATCCACCGCTTGATTGACCAATGATATTGACGCCATAGGACTATCAACGAAATCTCCGCCAAAGTAAACACGGTCACAATTCTCAGCCTTAGCTAAACTGACTATGAACTCAAGTTTCTTCAGCAGTGCCAAGGCATAGTTGTCTTTTCTCCATCGAGGGGAAGTTCTTCGTAAGTGCAAGTCTGTAAAGAATAGTATTTTCACAATATTCTAATCCTGAACCATATTCCAAGAATAACAATCATAAGAAATGACGCAGCTATTAAGCTCCATAGCGCCAGCCATGATAGGCCAATGCCGACAAGTAGCCCTATGACAAACCATTGACGGGCTACCCAATCCCAGAAAATTGCGTCTACCAATTGGTCATATTGGAATACCATCCTCTTAATGAATCTAACCATCTATAGTAGCTCCTTTTATCCCCTGCCCGCAAAGTGGACAGATTTCGAATTCTATCATCATTGCCTGTCTCCGCTCTTTTGTGGCTTTGATATTATCCTTATACCCACTGAGCTGTTTTCTTAAACCACCCAGTAATGTTTCCACTTTCTCCCGCTCCTCCCAAAGAGCTACGGCACTTGCTGAGTTGATAACAGCATCATTTGCCGCTTTCAATAACTCGGATAGGGTGGGGAGAGTCCCGTAACATTTCAGTTCGGATAGCACGGTAGCCATTTGCGTTTCCATTGTCTGCTTTGCTGTCAATGAGTTAAGTGCTACCCCAGCTTGGCTTGCTAAGCCTTCGACATTACCCATTGTCTCTTTGATTCTGCCCAACCACTTGCTCAGTATCGTCTGTTTTTGTTCAACATCTTTTTTTGCGCGGCTAAAGTTGCTCCTCATCTGAAGTAGCTCTGTACCTTCATGTGCCTTTACAGTCAGGTCACTCCAAATATTCAAGCCATCGGCAGCAGTGGTCAACTTCTTTATCGCAGAAGGAATCCCACTATACTTTTCTTTCTCTTCGGCTAATTCTGAAATGTCGGCATTGAATTGATTGATTTTCTGAGCAAGTTGTCGCCTATCCGATTCGGTGTCGTCGGCAGCTTGTTCTATAATGTCAACACCCACAAGCTGAGTTAAGATAGCATCCTGCTTCTGGGGTGACTCACCAATGAGGAAGAACTGGGGATCGTCCATCAGCTTAATATTTGGAGTGGTCTCAGTTCGTCCATCCAGTTTCACTGGGAAGACGCCGGTGACCTCCCCCACTGGTCCATAAAATCCCCGTCCAATGGCAGCATGTTCCTGGAGGGTTCCTTCAGCATTGCAGATTGTATACATATTTGTAGACTTACTCCGGTATCGCTCCACCCACGAGCCATCCGCAAATGTCAATTTGACCTTGAAATAATCCGCTTTTGCAGTACCTTCCGGCCCATACCTAACCTCGTCAAGTGCATCGTCGTTGCTGAAGACTCCCCAGTTATATAGCACCGCAGCTATCGCACGGAGTAGCCAAGTCTTTCCACTGAGATTTTTCCCTCGGATGAGATTCAGTCCAGTAGAGAAATCGAAATTGGCTTCTTGGTAGATACCGAAGTTCTCGATGGTGAGGTTGGTTATTTGATTATTCATTCAGACTTATCTTATGCCTCCCACACATTCGACGAGTACGATGTCAACAATCCACTATTGCCCCGTAACTGCTCGAAGAATTCATCTGGTTGATTTTGAGCCAGCCAGTCTGGATCACAGTCTCGTGGGCTGATAAGTGGGTATTCCCCTTCCCGACATTTGACTGGGGCTACTCTGCTTAGTGTCTCTTTCCACTTACTGGCTGACTTTGGCTTGTCTTTGTCGGGGAACAGAATAAACTTGTAGGGTGGTTCCTGACCGAACATAGCAGCAATATAAAAGAGATTCCCCGCCTGCCACAGACTCAATGTGCTTCCCATCACTGCATAGGCAGGCCACCCGATCTCTACAAGACTAATTGCTGAGAAATGGCCTTCTACAACAACAGGGATATTAAAATCATAGTCAAAGTTGCTGGCATGCAAACCATAAAGCCATCGGGACTTATAAAAGGGTAAATGGTAATACTTTGGGTTTCTGCCACCGGGCAACTGCCTGCCTGTCGCTGATATTACATTGTAGTTATAGTCAAGCAGCGGCAATACAATTCTGCCTGCCATCCCCTTAAATCCGTTGCCGGGGTCATAACCGATACGCCAGTCGCTAATGGCATTTGGGCCAACTTTCCTTGAATGGAGATATTCCAAGGCGCGTTGGGATCGGGGCAATGCCTCTTCACACTTTGTTATATAGTGTTCTAAGTTCACTTGTTTACCCATTCATTTTTAGTGAAATAACAAACCATATGCCACAAGTCCAATCGCTATGCCAGCAAAGATTAGGGATACAATAGCCCATTTTATCGCCGACTTTGCATACTGTTGTGTTTTTTTAACCAATTTAACCAACTCCGGTGCATTTTTAGACAACTCCCTCTGCTCAGCCCTATTCATATCCATCATTCTCCCTCTCATTATTTCGTCACTCCCACTTTTGAGTATATCAAACGCAGTCTGTCACCCTCAAATAGCTCAAACCCCAGCGCAGCATAATCCTGAAGCACCTTCCCTGCGGATGTAAAGTCCACTCCTGCTCGTGGGCTATACCAGGCATGGGTACGAATGATTGTGCAAATATCATTATCGCTTGAAATCTCCCCAAGTTTGGGAATAATAATCTGCAATTGCTCATTCTCAAGCAGCATATCTATCCCGTCAACTACGACGACATCCACAAGCCCAGCAAGTCCCGATACAACGGTAAGGAACCAATCCTCTTTATCATCCTCAGGTGGTGAGAATATTGTTACTCCTGTTCTTATACCAGCATCCTCAAGTAGCTTTGTATTTTGGGATAGCATGTACATCCCATCCAGCCAAGCGGCTTCTGCAATATCATTATCACGGAGCATACTATGAAGCAACCCAGCTAAGAACCTATGAGGCTCCGCGTCAGGATATGTCCGAAACTCGGTAATGCGACCAACAGGAAGCCCACCAATAGGACCGCCATTAAATGAGCTGATGTGACTGTCTATCGATTCAAGGGCTGTGGGGATAGTTTCCATTATTGTACATCCTCTATTGGCTCTATTATCTTCCCCTGTTTAATGGCTGTTTCTGGCCTGATCCCGAAGCGGAATGGGTAGAGTGGGCAATCAACCTCTCCACATTCCCTAACCTCTTTGCTACCCTCCACACATTCCAAGCAAAACTTGCGAATAGCATTTAGTTGGCTTTGGGGATATTTGCGAGGCCCGTCTCTCCACTTCTCCGTCTCTGGATGTGCTTTCCGGTCAACGTCAATCCCCTTCTTCGCTGCCGACTTGGGTCCACATCCCATCCGAAACTGCCACAAATAGCAAGGTGCGCTTTCGCACTCTTCCACACACCCTCTCATGCCCCCCATACACTTCTGACACGCTTGATGAATTGCCTTAAGGGGACTTCCATACTTGCTTGGTTTGGTGTTTCGGAAGGTAACTCCAGTTGCCCAAGTCCGTTTTGCCATATCTGGTCCTCCATCAGAATGTCTGGAAGTGCCTTCAGCGTTGCAGTTTATCCGCTATGACGCGATTCCAGAAGAAATATGAGGTATAGCTCACCCATCTAACAAATCGCCTAATTTTTGTACTTTACCCTGCCCCATGATGCTATCGAATGGTGTGGAAGTCCCTTCGTCTGGTGAGGCTGCGATTGGGACTTGCTCCCCAACAGCACCAATAGACGCCCTGATCTGGTCAGCAGTCTGAGCAGGATTGAAATACTGCTGGCAATCATCCCAGCGTTTTCTGTTCTTATTGAAGATTTCAGTGGCGTCGTCGTTGCTATACTGAATGGGGGACACGCCGGTTACAACCTTATACGGAGCAGCACCAGGCAATGCCTCACAGTTCATTCGCCAATTATAATTCAGAACATCAAGACTATCCCCGAGGCGGGCGAGTTCAGCCTGGAGAGCAGCGAACAATCCCTCCCATCTTCCCTCTTTCATATTGAGGATTTGAATTGACTGAGTAGTCCAATTCAAGATGATGGCCGTGTACATATAGCGAGTCTGCCCCGTTTTGTTTCCTTCAGCAGTGAGTGATTCGCAATCATGTAATCCGATGTCAGTGCCAGGAATGATGATACTTCGGCACTCCTCAATTTTTTCTGGCAGGGGTGCAATGCGCGACTGGCTCTGGTCTGAAGGCGATGCCAGACAATATGCACTTAGCCAAGTGGGTTTTGTGCCGTCATCACGAGCGGGGATATTGGATGGGTCTACAACAGGGAAGAAATGGTCAATATAACCCAAAAATGGGTTGTCTTGGTTGGTGATGATTTTGAAATCCATCCCAAACTCTTCCCAGGTTGCCTGGGCAGGCTGGTTTACATACAAACCGCTACCCCCATTCTTTGATGCTCCTCCACCTTTTGATCTCTCGGTTAATTCAGGTACTCTCATTTTTGTTTCCTCCTTATGATTTTATATCCATCGATGCGTTTGGCTTATTACTATCATACCCATCCCCTACGACTCGCTCGTTGTCAATGGTACTCTCTTGCTCTTTGGCTCGCTCGTCTATCATGGTACTCTCTCTACAGTTGGCTCTATCATCATTATACCCACCCCATAGGCAACTAAACATAATCACTTAGTTTATATTCTATCAAGTTTTCTGCTGACCGTGTTGATTTTTGCTACAAAGCTCGGTAACCAAGGAAAAGTATCCTGCATATCTTCCAACTCACGGGCATTTCCTATAATTCGACGACATACCTCAATGACATACCGCTCCTTTGATTCCTTTTTAGAGAGCACCTGGGTGCGGGGGACATATTGAACAGGTGGTTCAATTTCTGAATTAACTTCTGGTGCCCGACGGAGACTGACAATACCTCGTAAGGCAATGGATTGGTCACTGGCTTTGACTCGGATATAACCCAGTATCCGTCTAATCTGCGTACACCGAGCGAAATCACCGAGCATTTCATTATCCCAAATCAATTGATGGTGCCAATCAGCTTCAGGGTGGATTTTCGTCCATTCGAGAATGGCTGGAGCATCACTTGCACCTTGCTCAATTGTCACCTCTTCCAATTCGGTCATCAGTGTTTGTGCAAGATTGTCAGTGAGTCCGTGCGTTCCTACATATTCCATTTTGGTCTTCGTTGGCATATTCGTTCTCCATTTTTAGATTAGTGTGTAAGTAGTAGATTGGATGGCATTGCAGTGCAAAGCATCGCACCGCAGCGCACCGCAGAGCAGTGCATAGCACAGCAGGGTCAAATTGCAATCTCGAACATTCCATTTGTGCCACCATTTCCAGTTTGTTTTTCGGGTCGGTTTGAGCCGACACCAACGAATAGACCAGCCCGCCCAATATAGTCCGTCAACTCTTGGGCTGAAATGGCCTCTGGGTCATAGTCTATTTCCAACCTAGCTTCCCACTCATCAAAACGGGGCCGAGGCCAAAGAACTTGATTCCTCTGAATATTAACCCAACGCTCATCTAGCACCCAGCCTGGTGTGTATAATCGGACGCAACCTGTTGGGTCTTGCGACCTGACCATAAATGATTGCGCCAACTTCTTCATTCCCTTTGGGTCTATGGTACGAACGCTCGCTACGACTGACGCTTTGAACCCAACTGCTGGATGCCCATAAATACAGCCCTTAGATGGCTCCCCTAGAAGCCAGAGCTTTGCCTCTGCCTCTTCCCGTGGCGTCATATCTTTTTCCTTCATCTCATCCGGTATTCTCAAGTTCTGAAGGAGTGGTGACAATCCTCTAATATGAATGTCCAAATGTTTAATCGGTATGCTCTTTACTTCTACACTACGCTCTTTTGACATTATGTTGCTCCTTTTAAGTAATGATACTTTCGATTAGCTTGGTTCGCTCTTGTTATACCCATTCCACAGACGACTAAACATCTTATTCAGGTTTCTTCGTCTGCCCCACATCCAGCCGGTCATAATTATCCAGAATCCAGTGTAATTCCAACAATGTAGAACTTATCGATTCCAAGCAAGCCGCACAAAACCTATCATGCCTTTTCGCTATCGTCGCCTCATTTGCCAATGGTTGCAGCAACTTTGCCCCACTTGCCTCCGCTCGCCATTCCACGCTGAAAACAGTCATGTCCCGCCAGACCTCCGAAGCGAAATCTAATTTGGACTCCACTGCAAGTCTTCGGGAAACTGCATCCCTTGCCAATGCCGATGCCCTAACCCTCCGTCTACTCAGGTCTACATACAATTTCTGGCAGGCATAAGGTGTAATAATGTCTTGCTCCGGCAACACAACATCGGCAGCTTCTTTAGCTAATTGCTCCCGATGCTCATAATTAAACTCGCCCCACTTGGCAGTTAAGTCGCCCAGTGATTGATGCACAAGAGCGATGAGTCTGATATGTGCCAGCCGCTCATGCTCATCGCGTAGCTTATTGAGATAGCGGTTACTATCCTCATCACGCTTTCCCGATGATAGAGCTTCCAGAGTCTTTCGCTCAATGACATCTGCTTTGTTGGGGATAAGCTCCGCTTCAATCTTGATGGCTAAATCTGCCATTTCCACCACCGCCCTTGCTCCTCGGTAACAGCCACTTAAAAATGCTAGCTAACGTGGCTGTTATCAATGCCACTACAACCAACCCAGCACCAATAGCTCCTATGGCCGCTATGACACCAAGGGTAATGTAAAATCCAAGCATGAACATTTCCATTATCTGTTCCTCCTTCCTCTATCGTGCGTCGGCTAGTGGCCCGCACACATCGTTGTGGAGCAATCAGCAGCAGCCTCGTCAACTGTAACTGCGCTGCCCCAGTGCAGCACATCCTCATAGTAGATAGATGGCGGTGCTGTTCCTTCCTCTATGATAAAGGCTACCCCCACATAGAATAATTCCTCGTCGCGCTGGTAGTCTACAACAACCCGTGCATTTCGGCCATAGCGGAGCATTGCCTCCACCTGCAACAATTCGAGATTGCTTACTGGGTCTGACTGAATGTAAATGCTCATTATCGCCTCCCTACCAACAGGTTGATTCGCTTTTTATTATTCTACCCCTTAACTTTATTGCTTAAACATCCAGCAAGCCATCCCAGTCTATCTCCCCACCCCATCGCTGCGAGACTTCAAAGTCTACGCTGAGTGGCAGCTCAAACCCACTATATGGCTGAGCAATCATTGTTTTCTCCATTAAGTTCTTCACATAATCAACCTCGTCAATTGGACATTCTGCCATTATTGAATCGTGCACTGTGTTGACTAATGAAAGAACAGCCTCATCACTAAAGTGTTTGTCTAGCCGAGTAAACGCGATATTGGTAATGTCCGCCGCCGTATTCTGAATAACCGTATTCATAGCTTGCCGCTCAGCCCCGGAACGTAAACCGTCGTCACTGCTGTTGATAGCAGGCAATCTCCGTATTCGTCCCAAATCACTTACGATATACTCGTTCTCCCTGGCGAATTGAACTTGTCCGTGCAGCCACCGCACACCGACTGAAAATATATCGCAAAGTTTCTGATATAGCTCAGTTGCATCCGCTATTGACAACCCAGCCTGTTCAGCAATGATCTTTGGCCCGCCCCCATACATTACCCCACCAAAGATGGCAACCTTACTACGGTCTCGTTCATCATCCGTAATATCACCTGGATTTTTGTTGAATATAACTGCGGCGGTATTTCTATGAAAATCATTCTCCTCATCAGACTTGTTGGGGTCTGGCGTGAGAAGCTCTACTAGTGTCGGGTCCTGTGAGTAATGTGCCCATACAGTTACCTCAATATGATTATAATCAGCGTCTATAAATACATACCCGTCATCAGCAATAAAGAATGGCCGCACATTCTTGGGGACATTCTGAAGGTTTGGCCCCCGGCTGGATAGTCTACCCGTCTCCGTAACGTGCTGCGTGAATGTGCTGTGAATATAACCATCTGTTTCTGATCGCTCAAGCAGCCCCTGGACATAAGTGCTATTAAGTTTGCTTAGTCCACGGTGCTTCAAGATTAGCTCAATAAGTTCTTTAGCCTTTTTTGAGACGAAAGGTATGTCCTTGAGGTAAATCAGAGCTTCTTCATTTACTGTAATGCCCGTCTTTGTCTTCCATTTATTATCTCCCATAACTTTGGCGAGGTCAAAATGGTCGTAAAGTAGATATTGCAAATCCTGGTTTGACCGGAGATTCACACCAATTTGATTATCTTTTCGGCACGGTAAAGTGGAGTCCCCAAACCCACTAGCATCATTGACCAGTTGTTCTATTGCAGCAATCTCCACATCCAACTGCTCTGCTGCCTTTTGCAGACCGTCGCGGTCAACCCTAATCCCCCGTATTTCCATTTCGAGCAGGGCCTCAGATTGGGGTATCTGAATGTTTTCGTAGAGCCTGAGCTGATCTTCTGTCATTTGTTTCAAGTATATCCGATAGAGCTGCAAAGTATAATGGCAATCGTAACAGCAATAACGACCAACCTCTTCCGCTGGAACCATTCCCAAATGCTTCCCTTTTCTATCACGATACGTGCCAAGCGACTTGCCATCTTTATCCTTCCACAGTGTATCCCAAGCTGGGGCACCCAGGTAAAAGTTGGCCGACTCTTTTAACCCATGCGACCTGTTCTCATCAACATGTGCCCCCATTACCATTATATCCGGCCCTGCTGGGGGGCGAACACCTAGATTGGCAGCCACCATCTTTGCATCAAACTTTATATTGTGAGCGATTACCAAACCGGGGTATTGTTCAAACAACTGCTGCAACCACCCCATAGCTCCTTGAGTCCATACTGGCTTATCTGAGTTCAAAACGACATAAGCATACCGAGGTCTTTTATCCCATTCCCAACCTATACCAACACCAATGAGACCATCGTTCAACCAGTCTAACCCTGTAGTCTCTGTATCGTAAACTAGGTAGGGGGATGACGCTATCTCATCCAGCTCAGGTAAGTTATCGTGATTAGGTCCGCAAATAGAGTAGTCTATCTTATCTAACTTGGGACCTCCCCCGCTTTCAATTATATCTTTTGCCAGCTCAAGGTCGTGCATAATTTGCTTCTTGTATGTTGGATCGCGGAGAAGAGCAGCGGGGTGTAAAGTCCATAATGATTGACAGCCCATACCACCCTCCGGGAATAGCTTGACTGTCCCTGCCCCCTTTTTTACCCCACTGGCCTTGGTATTATGAACTGACGCCCATGCCTCATTACCCAAACAGATAACAAGTTTACGAGGGCACTGCTGAATTATTTTGAGCACATTTGGGCGGCATAGCTTAATCTGTTTAATACCGGGAGTTTCGTTGTGGGGAGGAGCACAAAATATTGTGTTGGTAAATAAAATCTTGCCCTCATCCAACCCCGCCTCTACCAACAAACTTGACAGTTCCTGTCCAGAAGGACCCACGAATGGCTCCCCTGCAATGTACTCCTGTGCCCCTGGGGATTGGCCTACAATGACTACATCAGCATCCAATGGACCTCTGTATACGATGAGCCGGTCACGCGGCATTGGGCACTCATTTTTGGATGGGCAATTATTTTCTATCCACATTATGAACCAACCCCAAGCGTTTTTCGTGCCATTTTGGAGCGTGAAACAGCATTGGCTCTGGCCTTTTCCAACTCTATTTTGTGCTTAGCAGCGGCTTCTCTTTCTTTTCCTGCCCACCACGCATGAGCTATTGATGGGTCCTCTTCGGCTATTTCATCCATTGTTGAGAGGTCCCTTTCGGTAATATATCTCTCTATATTGTGCAGGCTGTCCCTTATCTCCTCTAGTATTTCTTCTATCTGCATCACTTATTCACATCCATTTTTGAGTTCTGTTTGGGCAATACTCTGTCACAAAAGAATACCACAAGGACACCTACAGTATCATCATCCGATTTCAGCAACTTAGAAATATGGGCCTTCCAATGCTGGGGCACACCAGCCTCTATGCTTTTGGCTATGATCTCCCCAACAATGACATTGATTTCACGAGGTACATATCCTATGTGAACTGCACCAGTATTGGTATAGGCAATTACCTTGATAGCATTTTTGTCATAAGGATTGCCTGGTTCACACTCCAATGAGACCGGCAACCCCGGAGAGATTAATTTAATACGGTCTATGAATGGTTCCTTGGTCACACCCCTAACAGCAAAAGTGCTGGGGAAACCATTGATTTTTATTAGTGATGAGAGACTAATCATTATTATCCCCGAACAATTCATCAATTTCGTCATCACCAAGAACTAACCTTGCTACCTGCTTGAGCTTATCAATTTCTCCTATGTTAATCCTCTTCCTAATCACTAACTCCACATTAACCGCATCTGCTTCCAACCCCAGCACGGCCTCCAATTTCTCTTGGGGGATGGTAATTCCATCCACAGCCTTTTCATCAACGGGAGGTTCTGTAATAGCTTCTGGTTCCGTACTGGGTATTTCTGCTACACCATTCTCATGTTCTTCCCCATCTTCAACTACACTAGAGTCTTCATATCTGTCCTCTTTTACCCATATTTGAAGCAATTCAGCATCAGCGGGAGCCAGCCGAGTTTGATGATACCCTTTACCAAGATGATCTATTATACCTTGCGCGACTGCAATCTCACCCAGGTTCCTACAAGGCATACCCAACTCCTTAGCCAGTTCATGAATGGCTAATGGCTTGATTTCTGGCTCGTCGGATGCTTCTTCTGGGATGGATGGTTCCAATTCATCATCGGCGGGCAACTCAGTATTTTCTTGATCTACTACACCACGACCCCTAATGAGGTCGGCAAGGTCGGGTATTTCCTCCTCTTCCTCTGCTGGTTCACTTACTTCTTCCTGCTCAACTTCACCCTCCAACCCACTGACATCAAATATCCCTTTCAATTCTTCTACTGGGGGAAACAACTTTTCAGTATCATCTGGGGCTGCTACTGGCTCTACTTCATTCTGCGGTGGAGCAACCTCCTCTGATGTTCCTTCCTCAGCTTCCACAAGCCCTACAACCCAAACCCATTCATCTCCGTGGTCAAATGAGATTTCCCGTTCAAAGCAACTTATCTCATCAGGTTCCTTCGTGGCGAGCACAGATTCCCAATCAGATTCTGGTGGCCAGACCCAATAGCTACAAGTTGAGCTAATGTCTGACGCATCAATTCTATTAATAAACTTGTATATCATATTACCGGCACTGATGAAATATGAGTCAGGAGTAACATTCTCCAACAGTACCTTGTTTTCCTCTGCACCGAGTGCAAACGCATTTTCAGGAATCGTTGTTTCCATTTTCTAAGAACCTCCTCAGATTCTGTACGGGATTTTCTTCTTGTAATAATACCAAAAGGTGGGGCGGAACCGCATTGCCTCGTTGACCCAAATCTTTCATTATCGAGCAGAATGTGTATGCGGCATCGACAGGCCCATCATCGTTCAACATCTTAAACGGAAGAGGTGCCTGGTGTGCTCCCCCCAAATAATCCAGTGCATCCTCAGCAACTTGCCTTGAACAACTTTTTGCTACTGCATATAAGTATATAGCATCTCCACCTGCGCCGCATCCTTGGCAGTACCATACACCCTTGTCGGGGTTGATATAGCAACTGGGGTTCTCGTCTATATGCTCAGGGTTGGGACATCGGCAGCGAAGCTCCCCCGATGAGGGTTCGAGCTTTAACTCCAAGGCTTGGGCAACTTCAATTATAGAAGGAGGCATTTTGGGGATTATCATTATTTATCTTTTATTAACTAAAACAGGCTAATCGGGAGTCTCATCGGCGGCTTCGGCGCGGGCCTGCTTCTTTTGAGCCAACTCATGCAACATTTCAACACCATACGTCCCCTCAGCGTAGAGATTTATCAGGCGAATGGCCTCCTGTAGCGCCTGCTCCGACTTGGTAGCACGTTCGGCCCGCACCATTCGGTGGGCGAAGCCGTTAGGGTCAAGGTAGTAGCCGCAGTCAGGGCAATAGCCAAACTGGACACAATATCCTGAACCGTTCTTGCCGACCCGCACAACCCACAGCATTTCATTCCAGACGGTATGCCCACACAAGCACTTCCCTTCAATCTTCTCCGGTTGCTCACTCATCGTCATCGCTTCCTTCGTCGGCAGGCTCAAGTGCTTCAGCCGCCTTAGATAATGCGTCTTGGGCGGCCCTAATCCAAAGAAGCGGGTCTGCTATTCGGTTAGCAATAGCATCTTCGCTCCACTCCTGGGCGAGTGTGGTATCTGTCTCTACAACACTGTCGACCCGCACCATCTCGTAGGCGAACCCGTTGTCGTCAAGGAAGCAGCCGCAGTAAGGACAAAATGTTACACCCAGTAATTCTTCATTACCGTAGACATACCACCAAGACCACGGACGGCTCTCGCCATACTGCGGCCCCCATCTACATCTTCCGCACTTACACTTGTTCTCAACCTTCGTCGGCATCGTCGGCCTCC
>Ga0307928_10002267_pt1 | contig 14793 bp, 14 predicted proteins | sample AceLakmetagen232_FD_201815 | JGI IMG/M metagenome (GOLD analysis project Ga0307928, IMG submission 201815) | Saline water microbial communities from Ace Lake, Antarctica - #232 | ecosystem: Environmental > Aquatic > Non-marine Saline and Alkaline > Saline | place: Antarctica: Ace Lake... | reverse complement strand
TTAATGGAGAACTTAAAGATTCTCGATATAACTTTATTTCTTCTGACTCTTCTTCCGGTGCAACCTTACCTTCCTGCGCCTTGTTCCAGATGTCGGTCAGTTGTTGCTTTCTTGCATTTTGAGTTATTCGTTTTTCGCCACTGCCGTCATCATATCCCCATTCATTTATATCATTAACATCCCACCAAACTTCATCAGGACTTACTTCTTGTTCTACAATCTTATATTTACCGTCAAATCTTCTTTCTCCATGTTGAGTAGCATATTCTTTTGAAAAAGATACCCAGTCTCCATTCTGAAGCGATTCTATGTCCACGCCATCAGGAACTGTTCTATACGCCGTAATAGTCCTATCGGTTATTCCATTTGCCTCTGCCCGTCGTATGTTGTCTATCGCTGTTTCACTTTGCCTTCCTTCTAAATTGTCATACATATAATATCTAGCACCAACTTTTGAATCAAAAAAATCATCGGGGGCTGTACTTTTCCCAGCCACTACTTCTCTCAGTGAAAAATCTCCACCCTCTTCCATTCTTTCTTCTACAGGTGTTTTATCTGCTCTCGGAGCTTGATGATAGTCTCTAAAACCAGTTTCTTTTGACACTTGCACTTCCACGAACTCCTCCGCACTCTTGTACTTCTTCGCTTCCTCAATTAACGGGTCTGCTTCGGCTTTCTTCGGTGCTTCCTGCGCCTTGTTCCATATGTCGGTTAGTTGTTTCTTTGTCTTAATCCCTTCAACTTTTTTAGCATCAAACACAACTAAGGCATCGCCCGAACCTCTCTTAAATGAAATGCTATCAAATCCTAATGACTCTATTATTAGCCTTGCTTTTTCTGCACTATTAAATCTAGCAACCATAAAATCCCATTTTTCTATATTTGTTTTCCCTGCATCATCAATAGAAATAGCATCTTCCCTAGTTATAACACCTCTATCCACTAGATTTATTAAGTCAGAATATCCGACATCAGAAGATAGTTTTTCCTTAGACACTGGAACATCTACAAATTCAAACGTGCTTTTTCCCTGCTTGTCATATCCAGTATGTTTAGAAACCTTTTGTATGACCGTAGGTTCTGGCTCTAGTTGAAATGTTTTATTAACATTAACATCTACCCTATTAGATTCACCTCCCCCAAATCTCTCACTTGCAATATCTTCGCTAGTTGTTAGATATATTCCATTCCCAAACTTATTCCTTTCATCTATGCTTAAATTAATTTCTCCAGTTCTAGTCCCATGAAAAAATTTCTTCTTATTTGCTATGTCTGCCGAAACATTTGTTGCTTTTTCTTTTATTTCTTCTTTCTTTATGTCTTGCTGGCTCTCAACAAACTCCTCCGCACTCTTGTACTTCTTCGCTTCCTCAACCAACGGGTCTGCTGGCTTACCAAAAAATTCTTCATCAGTCTTTGATTGTATTACTTCAGGAATATCTTTGAAATCAAACATACCTTCGTTATCCAGCTTATCCATCTCTGCCATTGTCTTAATCGTCTTATTTGCGCCTTTTTGCAAAATTTCATCAATCTCTTGGCTCTTATTAACCATAATGTCAGCCACCGAATTAATTAACGCATTAGCTTCAGCATCAGTAAATCCGGCTTTCTTCATTTCCTTGTACCGAGATTCAATAGAGTTTTTCTTTCGTGATGTCATTCCGCCCATTATGCCACCTGATATTGACCCAACGAAAACGCTTTCGGCCACTCCTTCAAATAAATCAATAGCTTTATCCAAGCCGATCTTTGCCACCGCATTCTGCCATGTTTGCTGAACCCCTTCTGTTACACCTTCACGAACACCGCCAACTACCATGTCAACCAACTTCTTTCCTGAACCACCCTCTAAAAACCTATTTAATGGCCCTAGAGTAGCCTCAGCAATAGCTACACCTGTAAAGGATGCAGCAAACAACGCTTTCTTTTGTAATTGTGTCTTGCCCTCTTTCTCGGCTTCGTAATACACATCTTCGGACTCAATGCCACTTAAAAACAAAATGCCAGCTACCGAAGAGCCGCCTGTTGCTGAACCGATCAAAACTGCTGATGCTATTGAAGGAATTGCGCCGGCCACAGATGCCGTTGCTCTCGTAAACGAGAAATTTTCAAATAAACTATCCTCAAAGATTTCTTCATCAGCTTGCGCCCATCCTTCTTCCTGCGCCTTACTCCAATAGATTTTAGCTTCATTTCCCCACTTGCTTATCGTATCAGGCACAAGATCAGCGATTTTCATTGACTCATCAGAATAGCCCATTGTATTTTGCACTAAATCTTTCTTCCACTTAGGCACTTTCAGAGAATCGCCTAATATCCCAATCATTCCACCCGTACTGCCTGCGATATCCTCAAAACTCCGCACCACAGCTTTTCCAGTTTCTTCGAATAATACCCTAGTCTTACCAAAAAAGTTGTCACTATTCCCTTTTGCTGATGGCATAATATCAGACGCATCATATTTAGTCGGATCCACTCCGGCCACTTTCCCCGAAGTCGCTTCTAAATACGAAGTAAGCCGGCTCTGCGTAGGCGCGTCTAGCGTCTTAAACTTGTCAGAATTGACGTACTCACTTAACCTATTTTGTGTTTGTTCATCAATAGCCACTAGTTTGCCCCTAATGAATCCAGTAATTTGTTAATTGCCGCTGATTCTTCCTTATTAGGCTCAACCGCTGGTTCAACCCTATTTATCGCCCTTACAATATCTTCCTGTTTATATCTCTCAACAATGCTTCTTGCTAGATCTACTGCTTGCTGTCGTCTTTTTATCATATTAGGTATGCCGGGCGAACTTACTGCATATGAAATTTCTTCCCCACCCGTAAATTCAAAATACTCCCTCACCGCTTCAGAAACCCTTGTTTGATCAGGTAAGTTGTCTCTAAACATAGTCCTTGCGTTATTCATGCCCCAACCCCAAGGGCTAGTTTCTCCGGCCACTTTCTCTGTTGCTTTTGCTAAAGTCTCTGAAGTTAATCGATTGTTCAAATTCTTTGCGCTTTTTGTAGATAAGTCACCTGATGCCACCGCTTTATCTATCGCCGCAGCTATCTCTATTGACCCATTCAAAACGTCTCTTGCTGACTTTACGTCTTTTGTAGCATTATACCTTGCTGATAAATCAGATATCCTCATTCCAAGTTTATCGAAAGTCTCGTTTTGTGTCTTTGCATTAACACCATTTGCGCTCATTATGCGCTGTTTTTTAGCTTCTGCCCACTTCTTATTCATTCCACCTGTCAAAATACCCTGATCTAAAGCCCCTAATTGCTCACCAACGTTCATACTTCCCATGTTTTTATCAAACTCTTGGTAGTTTTCGTACTGTTCTTTTGTAGAAATAGTCATTAATTCTTCCCTACGCTTCTTTACCAGCTTATCTAAATCAGAAATTGCCTTAGGACTATCAATAGTTTCCTTGATTTTCTCATCATTTAGCATATCCTCGGCTTCATCGGGATCTCTTTGAATCAATCCAGTGATAAAATCTTTCATATCATCACTTGCAAAATTCCCCATATCATCTTCGATTTGGTCAGCAGGAACAATCCCTTCTACAGAAGCACGCAGTTGTAACTCTTTTAAAGCAGATGATTCTTGAAATGCCTTAAAATCCCCCAATGTACCCATAATAAACGCCTTTTTATGGGCAGCTTTAACTCCTTCAAGTAAATTAGTCTCACCGTTTTTTACATTTTGAGCCAATGCCCATTTTAAGTTACTACTATTGTACTGCTGTTTAAGCACAGCCTTGTTCTTTGCCCACAATCCTTTTCCGCTTATGCTCAAATCTTTACCGTACTTATCAAAGATCTGATCGTATTCTTTCTGTAACCCTTCATTCGCTGTTCGGTCAGTAGGATTTAAAGCGTTTTTTGTTCTATAATTAGCCGTTGCATCCATCATCTCTAAATCAGCCTGAGAACTATAATTTGAAATCCTTAACTCATCTTGCTTATCTTGCCTCTGAATTAATACACTTGATACTTGTTGACCTAACCTACTTATAGCTTGCGCTTCTCCCGTATCTTGCGGAATAGCTACTTGCTTAAATCCTTCTTGATATACTTGTCTTTGTGGCATTATTTACGCTCCTGCATTAAAGTAATTTCCTGTGGCATTTATTGCCGAACTTAACGAATTAATATACTGTGTTCTTGCCGCACCGCCTATCTGATTAATATATGTATCGTAATAATTTGAAATTCTATTTGTCTCCGCTTGACTTGCTTCGTTCGTTTCCTTATTAAACACGTTCACAGATTCGCTTGTTAATGAAATCCCACTTGCTAAAAATGACGCTCTTTGTTGTGCTATTATTTTATTTTTCTTTTCCTGTACATCTTTCTGCGCCAAAACCTCTTGTTTTTCAATCGCTGCTTCTTGAACCTGTTTAGTCTCATATGCTGAATAAGCTGAATATCCTGCGACAGCTAAACTAGCTATTAATGCTATTTCCATATTATCCCCTATTATGAAGAAGTCGTATAAGAAACTTCTGTTATTACACCTGTTAAATGACAAGGTAATGGTTGACTCTGTTTGATGTATAAAAACTTTTCTGTCTCATATCCGTCATTATAAATAACTTCTTCGCTCTGCCCGTCCATAGGTAACGGCGGTAAATCATAATATCCTGCTGGATCGAAATCTTGAATTGGTGTCATGTCGTAAAGATCAGACCCAAACTCAACACCAGCACTCGTTATAAACGTGAAATATGCCTTATAGATGTTCTTGGTAGTGGCCCGCGTATCAATTCCCTGCAACTGAAATCCTAAATTGAATGTTTTTATCAATCCTTCGTACTTGAACCCCACAACTCCAACGGTTATTTCTTTACCTACAGCTATTTCTGCTCCGGCACTTACCAAAAACTCACCTAAATATCCACCGTCACCTACTAAACTCATTTCTTGACCGATGTAATCAGTAAGACCTGTTATCGTATTAAACGATCTGTACCAGGACGAATATTCTAACGCCGTTGGCTCTGCAAGAACCGTTACATCAACATCATTATTTGCGTTATATGCTGTTATTTCAAATATCCCGTACTCTGCCCCTGTTTCCGTTTTATAAACAATCCGGTTTCCTACATCACCACCAGTAAACTCTGTGCCTGTACTCGTAATATTGCCGTCAGAACCAACCGCTACATCTCCAACATATGTGATCGTAGTTGTATAATAATTCTTAACGAATGAACTTATATCTAAATAATTGGCTTCTTTTAGCTTTTCAGCCATGAATACGTTATACGTCTTTTTATCTGTCGCTTTATTATCTTTTCCGGTAAAAAATGTATATTTCAACGGTGCTTCAAATTCTTCCGAAAGCCTACACACATAAAATATCGAATCGTACTCAATTAAAGCAAATAATCCTACTGCCCCTTCATTATCATTAAGAGGTGATAACTGTTTGAAATCACCTACACTCTCATGTTCATGCCATCCAATAATACGTTCATCTAAGTTGAAATTCAGAGATACAAGATCAGTAGCCTCTCTTATGCTCCAAATTAAATTGTTGCGATCTTTCTTGTATGCCAGCTTATCTAATTTCCCTCTCGTAATATCATAGCTTCCAATATTTGCATCTTTACTCTGAAACGTCTCTTGAATGATATCATAATTGAAATAATTAACATTCCGGCCTGATGCGTTAATATAGAACAATAAATTCTCTTTTCGCACAGGTAATGTTGAACTCGCTCCATCTACGTCACTTATCTTGGTCGTTACGTTTGTAGGAGTAATCGCTGTATTTGCACCACCTCCATTAATAGGAATTAACGCCTGTCCTGACCCTGCAACCAAACTATTTGACCCTGCCCTTAACCAATCAACCGGTTCTGTTAAATCTGCAACATCATATTCAAAACCATCATCCGCTGCCGTTCCATAAGTCATGTCAAAGAAATCACCAATCTTACTCCGGAATATAGTTGTCTTTTGGTCATTTGTGTTTGCGTAATAAATAGCACCTTCAAATATCGCACATGCCGCCGGATATGCGTCTGCTCCTGTAAACGGATCCGCTGTCCTTACATAAGTTGCTAGTGTAAACGAAGTAGCACTTACCCTAGTCAACAATCTTGGCGCATGGCTTGGGTGAACCATAAACATCAAATCGCCACTCTGCGCTGTACCTTCTGAAGCTAACTCTTTTGATTCTGCCAAACTCCAAGGCGTTACTACAACTAAATCACCGCCTCCACTTTGAACAAACCCTACATCTCCATCAACGTCATACGTTAAGATTTTCATTTCCAATGCTGTTAATAACAAAAGATAATCTTGTGTATTATTGAACCGGAACCGCACAAACGCGCAATCTTCATGCTTAACGATATTCTCAAACCCTCCGCGAAAAATTGCACTTCCCTTAAAATTGCTATAAAAATTCTTGAAAGCGTCTGCTCCATTACGGTATACAGGCAAATCACTTCTTGAATTTAGATCATGATCCAATCTGCCCCGAGCAAAATTATTAAAAATAGTCGCAGCTTTCATTTTTTATTTGTCCTTGCTGGATATGACGTTGTTCTTGATTGCTTGAATTTGCTTGTATTTATCCTAATAGGTATGTTTTCTTGTGAATCGACACTTGCACATTGTGGTCTACGTTTATCTAACATCTCATACAAATAGACTTGTTTCTGAACGTCTTGAGTCAACTCCATATTGATATTACATGCCAAGTACCAAGATAGCTCAATAATAAATTCCGGCGTGTATTTTGACACATCTTCTTCTAAAATAACCATTCGTACAGGTAATCCATCATCACTATCATCATAAGCGTCAGTCCGAATATATCCTTCTTCGATAGTATAATTATTCAATTTATCTTCAATATTCCCAATCCCAAGAAACGCCATACAGTCAGCCGGATATACATACTGTGTTTCGTTCCCAAATGCAGGCGCATCTTGGAAAGACGATAAATAACGTCTTGTTGTAGCAAAATTAGGTTTCATTTCTTTCAATGCCATCTTGAGTGACGGCAACCACCATTTTGCACAAGTTTTTTCTATTGGCTTTTCCGGAGTATCAATATTTTCAACTGATCCCTTATTGCCACATCTGCTTGCTGCTAAATTACATACTTCTGCTTTCACTTTTGACATAACGTCACCCCTTTTTAATATGTCGATCAATGCCGATAAAATACGCTGTTAAAAATTGTGTTGCCCCAAATTGCCATGTGAACGTACCCAAAGACAACAAACACCCGATTATCAGTCCTGCCCTTAAAAAATCGTCTTTAATCTTAAATAAGATCCACGCAATAAATCCAATAAACACCACCACCCCGAATCTTCCCATTTCAAACAAAACTTGTAAATATTCGTTATGTGCGTACAAAAATCCGTTTTCGTTTCTCTTATGATATGTATATTTGAAACTGCCAAGTCCGCGCCCAAATAATTTGTACTTTATTACTTTCGCTTCACCCTTCTTATTAAACAAAACTAACGGACTATTTGATTCTTCATAAATCTTCTGCCATTGATCAAATCTTGCTCCACCGTCAATTTTAGGTCTAATAACCATAACCGCCGCCAAACAACACACTAAACCTATCAGAATGACTCCTAAATACCGCTTCTTTCTCATTCCTAGTAAGCAAATAAGCCCTAAAGCCGTTGAACCTATTGCCATGTCCGATTTCATCAAAAGAATGGCTATAATTGCAATTATGCAAGGAATGTAATGTTTAAATTTCAGCATAACCGGAACACACATCGCTAAGAACATGCTACAGAATATCGGACTTAAAAACGTGCCTATCACTTTGTATGCAGGAGTATTTATCGAATTAGGGTTATATGCTGCGATCTTGCACATATGAGGATTGAAATTCTGTATTATACAGAAAATACTGATTATACACGCCAAAACGCTTAGAGTTTTTAGCCCTGAAGCATTCTCAAGAGAACCAGCGAATATTATGTAGCTAAGTATTAAAAAACAAGGAAGGAAACTATAAATCTTGTAAGAAACGATATTTAAAAACGGCTCTCCTAATTTTACTCCAAAAATCAAAGAACAAACTATCGGTAAAACCATTATCAAATGATACTTGTGTATCACAATCTTTTTACTAAACGCACAAAGGCCTAGTGCTATTAACGCACAAAATATCGAATATCCATCTTTAATAGTATTCAACATTAAAGGCGCGAAACAAATAGCTACTAAGCCTATGCTTATTTTATTAACCCTATCCACCATTTGCCCATGTACCAGTTGTGACTACATAAACATCTGTACCACTTCCGAACACATTGGCGGACTCGCCAGTTACTCCTGCTGCATCAATTTGCTCACCAATATTTAATCCTGCGCCCGTCTTGAGCGTGTCAGTATCTTGAGGATTTACTGATAATGTTTTGTTTCCATCACCGTTAATCAACAAAACGCCTTTCGTAAGATCAGCCGCATCAGGTAAGTTTACTGTCGTTGCTGAAGCTGACGTAAAAACAAAAACACCACCATCATCTGCTGAAGTTAAAGTCTCAATCGTCGCACTAATAAGTTCAACGTCAATTATCCCCATATACGCCTGTATATCAGCTACAGTTTGACCCTGTTTAGGGATATCAGACTCGAATAATGCAATCTCATCAGTACCATTAACTGCTGATGCCGTCTCAAGTTCATTAAATGATAAATTCGCTAGATCATTCTTGTTCCCCAAAGCAAAACAGACAGTAGAAAATAGCATGACAATCATTATAATAAATATTAATCCACCAAAAAACTTTTTCATATTATCCTCCGTTTTAAAAAAGAGAACCCCGGACTTTACTCCAAGGCTCTCTTTCAGTTAATGATTAAGCTGATGGAGCAATTACAATGTCAATATCAAGATCAACAGCAGCAGAACCTACTATGTTGCCTGTCATGTACATAATATATTTGCTTTTTGCTTCTTCAGTTGATACATCTGTTGCTAACGCTTCACCGATTGTATCTGTGGAAGAAGATTCACAAATATCAAGAGCCGAAGTTAATCCTGCTGACATATTTTTACCGTCAACAAAAACATCAACTTCAACCGCAACGATATCCCCGGCTTCGTCGATATATCCTAAACCGATATCAAAATCAGTTCCAGACGTTACCGCACTCCAACCTTTAGGCAACATGATACTTAAAACAATATCATCAATGGATAACCCTTGGGCTATGATATATTTTTGTCCATTTGCATCAGCAATAGCAATTTCTACTTTTGCCCTAATTCTTTTTACAGCTTGGCCTGTGCTGAAAACAGGATTTTTTGGTTTATTATCAAAACCATCTGTGTATTTATCTGCCATGATTCATACCTCACTTTTTAAGTTATTAATAAAAATTATATAGTTGTTTGAACGATCTGAACCTTAACACCTTCAGTCCGCATTGTTCCTATCCACATATCAATAGTAACGTCTTTTGAAGCTACTATACCCGGCGCATCTGTTACATCCAACTTATTCAATTCGATCATAATTGCTATTGAATTTGGAGCTAACACAATACATTTACGAGTTGTTGTCGCTTCAGGAAGAATAGGATTAGGTACTGTAATTCCACCGTTCCTAGAACCAGCAAACAAAATAATTTGATACATTCCGGCTCTTTTTGCATAACCTTCATTTACAACTTCACCTGAGATATAATCGTTATTAATAAACTGTGTGATGCCCATTACCTCAGTATTTTCAAAACCTGTTATAGATAATGAAGTTCCCTTGAAATCATTCATAGGAACGTCGTTATTAATGAAATTTTCTGTGATTGTCTGGATTGTATCGTACCCAATTCCAGCCAGTGCATCTATTGTGATAACGCCATCATCTGACGCGCTTGTTGATGTTAATGCTTCATTTGGCGCACCTGTAAGAACAACACCTACCGCAGCAATAGCTACCTGACGGTCAGTTGTTCTTTTTGATGCTCTTACTAGAGTAGTAAGCAAATCGGAAGTTGGATCAGCGATCAACTCATTTATATCATCTTTCTCATCGATACGGAAAGTTTTTGTAAATCTTTTCTTTGTGAACTGACGATTGTCAAGGTTATAATCTTCAATAGCCAATTTAGGGTTACGAGTAGCGACTTCCGTCAACTCTGCTCTACCCATACGAGCGATATTGTGTGCATAACCTTCAGATGGTACATAATAACATGCTCCTGCGCCTGCATACATTGATTCTTCTTGCTGCGCTAAAAGCAAATAGTTTTTCTCAAAATTTAGCTTAATGCCTTGGTCAATACTTGGGCTTATTGTGGTTGATGGCATAAAAAAACCTCCGTTTAAGTAATTGATATTCGTTTAGTCGAAAATCTTCCCAACTTGGGGTTTTCTTGACGGTTTTCTAACCATCCAAAAACTCGAAGCAGGGACTTACTTAAACAGAGATAAGTTCTTCCTATTTCTTATGTTATTATTTATTTGCCGTTTCGTCAACTTTTTTTTCTTTTGCCTTGCTTTTTACCGGAATCAATGAAGGTAATTTTACAAAGCTATAAGAGTCATGTGGATTGTTTGGATTGACTATCATATTGAAACATTCGCCAATAGCTTCGTCAATCTTCTTATTCACATCCTGCGTAGTAAAATCCTCATCACCGTCGTACTTACGCTGGATTCGCTCTGTTATTATTTTACGATCTTTCGCGCTCTTTAACACTTTCTTTTTCTTGATAACCTTCATGTAAGTTTCATACGCTTTCTCTCTTGCACTCCGAATATCTGCGTGCATATAAAAAGGTATTTCTCTCACAAGTAAACAACATGCCAAGTGTTGAAGTTCCAACCACTCCATTACTTTCACGTCTTTATCTACGCAAGCCGGAGTTCCTTCACAATCCCCAACACCATCAACGTAAATTTTAATAAGACCTTGAAACACTACTTTCTTTAACTCTTTATCCTCTTTGTACAACATCTCAAACATTCGTTTAGCGTGTGTAATGTAATACTCTTGAGGACAATTCGGAATCTTCATCTTAATTCCAGCAAACGGGTACGCTTCTTGATCAGACCCGATCTTTGTCCTGATAACGCCCGACAGAGTTAGTTCAATCATTTTTGTATTATCATAGTCCATTAGTTAGCCTCCAGTTTTCTTAGGTTGTTTTGTGCGTCTTGGTATCGTTTAACTGCTGATGTTTTTTGTGCCTTAGTAAACTGTTTCTTTTTCAACGTAACTAAAGCGTCATACGATTCTTTAACTTCTTTTTGTGCATCAACAACTGATCCCATTCCACCACCACCTAACGGAGTTTTTATGTTCTTAGTGTCAATACCATAATCTTTCACTAAAGTATTCACTAATCTATAAACCATAGATAACTGAGGGTTTGTCATTACTCCCATGATCTTTTGATCATCTTCTGACTGAACACCTTTCATTGCATCGCCTACACCTTTGGCTATGGCTTCAAAATCATCACCAAAAGACGTTTTAAGTTGTTCCTTAAAATCTTCAGGATTCGTGAGTTTCGCCATTTCGGATTGCTCGTAGGCTAAATACCCTTTAATAATTTTATCTGCTTTATGTGGTTCTGCGCCAGCTTCGTGAAAAATACCTTGAATAGCTGACTCTTTACCCGGAGGAACTAAGCCCTCTACTTTATAGACTTCTGCGTTCTCCGGCTTTGTTGCGTCAATATGTGCTTGCGCTTCTTCTTCCGTTGCGTTTGCATGGTCAAAAGGTAAATACTTCTTACCCTTCAAAGTCTGCAATTCGTCAACTTCTTTAAATAACCTCTCTGCTGTTGTCTCGCCTTTATCATCAACTATATTTTTCATATAGCCTTTGTCTTTATAAAGGTCAGGTGCTTTCATCTTTGCGTTAATTTGTTGGTCTAATGGGTTTAAATCTGCTTTTTTCGCTGCCGCTGCTGCCGCTACGGCTGCTTCACTTGCCGCCGCTTCTTCTGCGGCTGCTGCCTCTTGACTTGCTACCGCCGCCGCTTCTTCTGCGGCTGCCGCTGCTGCTTGTTCTTCTGACATTTTAATTTTCTCCTTTTGGTTTATCTAAGATTGATATTCCACCTTGATACGCCTGCATCACTTTGCCTAATCTCATCTTTGCATCTTCAACGTGCCTGAACGCTAATGTTAGATTTTCTTTCATGTTAGCATTTCTTCTGTCAGGTATGTTGTCACCTTCCAAAAGAGTTTCGACCTCAGACATTTCAGTATCATCTACGATTGATACTATCTTAGACTTCACCATCTCAATATTTTCCCTAAGAAGGTCACACCTTTCTTCAATCGTTAATACTTGCATTTTGCTCCTTTCCTATTTCTTTTCGACTGATTCGATTGCTACCAACTGTTCTGATGTCAATAGCCCTTTGATGAAATAATTGTACATGAATGTTCTTCCGGCCAATGCTCTAAGCATTTTATCGTCTGCTTCAAGATCAGCAGATAGATTATAAATATTACTTATCCGCATCATTGCCTTTGCTACTACTATCCCGTCTTTTGTAGTAAACAGCCTCCTCGCTGCATTCTTCAAATCTTCCGCTTTTTTCGTTTGTTCCGCCCTCAATGCCTCCATCTCAATCTCTTTTGCTGTTTTCTCTCTCTGTGGTTTATCATCGTTCTGCATCTGCATCATCCTTTCCTGCTTTACTTAATTGTCCTTGGATTCCTGCCCCTTCTTTGGCAGCCGCTAACATCATGGCTTTACGCTGTATCTCTGCTTGTTTTTCTACTGCGTCTTTAAACTCGTCAGCAGTCTTTATGTAAGATACGCCTAACGCTTCATTGATGTCATTGTAAAGATCGTACCATTCTACTGCTGCTGTTAATCCCGGATTTAACGCCAGCAACATTGTCACACCTTGAACTAACTGAATAATCCGGTCAAGACCCTCAGTTTTGGTCATTCGCTCAAGTTCGTTATTATAGCTAATCTTATACCATTTCTTACCGGCCTGCATTGCCGCTAACACAGCTTCAGGAATAACCATATCTGAACGGTCAATGTCAGCTTTCTCTTTAACTTGAGCAGCATCACTTGGGTCAATACCTCTTAACCCGTTATCATCTTCAATCTGAATACACCTTACAACAACAACATTAAGCATCTCTGATTTCTGTTGTCCTAATAGTCCAGATAAAGACTTACCCCTGATTGCATACCTCTGCATACTCTCGGTTGCCGTCATATCTTTCTGACTTGCGAAGTCAAGTAAGATATCTACTTTGAACCCTGTCGCTATTTTATTGTTAAGATATGGCAATAAGAAACTAACCAATGCAGTAGGGTCTCCCGTATCGTACAGCTTGAACAACGGAGGAACACCTTTATTGCTCTGCATTGCATCATTGAACGTAACCATACCACCTGACCCCGTATCAACTACACTATCGCCAAACAACGCGTTGTTAAACGTACCCATTGCCGGATCGTTCATCTTCTCAATGGTTTCAATCGCTTGACTAAGCATGTAATTAGCACTCTTGATTGTGCTGATCAGTAATGTTCCTGAGCTCCTACCCCAAGCTTCGCCATGAACTTTGATTGCTCTACACACACCAACAGGCAAACATTTGAAATCCTCATTGAAAAATATAGTCTCTTTATTCTTACTAAGAAACCACGCACCACGATATTTTGTACCCCGTTTACCTTTAAGGCCACGCTGATAATCTTTACGCGGAATAATGGCTTGAATGATCGTGTATCGTTTATTGTAATCTCCGTTCTTATAATCAGATTGTATTTCAGCAGGAATGATTTTCTTATTATAATCAAACTCCTGCATGATCTGTGTAACTCTCCAATGATACACAAGAAAGATTGTATTAACCAATCCGTTCTTGCCTTCAGCGATAGCCATGTTATCTATACCAAACGACCTGAAGAAATACGGATTTTCTTCCTTCTCAGGGAAATCACCGTTCTTAAACACTCCAACACCTGAAGTACCAAACGACGACTGTCCATAAAAATAAGGCTTCCTTGCTGCTGAAAACCCTGCTGAGTTATGGTTCATGTTACCTAACAACTGTTTTGTCCTGTAAGCAAAATAATCTTTCAATGTAGCTTTATCTGCGCGTTCAAGAACCCAGTCACTCGGCTCTAAATCTAACGCTTCTTCACCCGTACCCCACATTATCCCGTCAAGATAATCTCCTGACTGAATTACAGCCAACGCTGCTGTTGGATCTTCGATATCATCATCTAAATTATCGCTTGGTGAATGAGATTCTGCTGACTCAAAAAACTGTTCATCCACAGTAATTCCGCAATGACGACCAATATCTCGCCATCTGCTTTGATACTCCGACCTAACAACACGCGCATCTTCATACGCTTCTTTTACATTTTCATTCTCGTTTTTCATATGATCCCCTTAATTCCCAAAGTATGTGTCTCTTTGTCCTACATTTAATACACTCGCACCCGAAGCTCCTCCCGGAGTCTGAAAAGACGAAGTGCGTTTCTTTCGCTTGTCTTCTGTTTCTGCCATTTGAGTATCTGTTTCAAGTCCTCCAAACCTCTGTATCTGCTCTCTCTTTCCTAAGCTCATTTCTGGATTTTGCATGATTGCCTGCTCCGCCAAAACTTTATGAAATTCGTCAAAATTTCCTCCGCCCATTATATACTCCTTTGTTTTTTATTAATTCCCGTAGTAAGTATCTCTTGCGCCAACATTAAGAACGCCTGAACCTTCTAACATTGCCCCTGAACCTTTACTGGATTGAAATATTGCGTTTCTTTTTCTTCGTGATGATTCTAATTCATTTGTCTCTAATAAATCA
>Ga0307928_10002264_pt1 | contig 14799 bp, 18 predicted proteins | sample AceLakmetagen232_FD_201815 | JGI IMG/M metagenome (GOLD analysis project Ga0307928, IMG submission 201815) | Saline water microbial communities from Ace Lake, Antarctica - #232 | ecosystem: Environmental > Aquatic > Non-marine Saline and Alkaline > Saline | place: Antarctica: Ace Lake... | reverse complement strand
GATTATGCGAGCGCAATCTTTTTGCAGACGGTGAACAAAAAACCCAGTGCTACGACAGGGAAGGATTACAATGATTGAACCAGTATCAATACAGGATTTGCAGGACATCACTGGATATTCCAGAGATCAGATTTTGCGGATGGCAACAAAAGATATTGTCGTGCGAGTCGACAGGGGCAAATATGATTTATCTGAAACAATTCAGAATATTATTCAAAATTTGAAAGGGCAGGAAAAATCAGTCAGCCAAGATGATAAAAAACGTATTGATGCACTGAAGGCCGAAAAGTTAGAAATGGAAATCCGCAACATGAAAGGCGAGTTGATCGAAGTTGACGATATTACTGATACGGTCGGGAAAATGATACAGGCAACCAGAGCACGAATATTAGCACTCCCTAAAAAAGCTTCTCCTTTACTAATCGGCAGTAAAAGCATTGTCGAAACTGAGGATATATTGAAGCGTCAAATTTACGAAATATTGAATGATTTATCCGGCCCCGATTTTACCGAAGTCGCGCTTGATAGACAAAAAGAAAGACGAAAACGAGCACAAAAAAGAAAAAAATGACCGATGGAATAGTTGAAGAGTTATGGTCTACATATTCACCGCCCCCAGAATTAACTGTATCGGAGTGGGCAGATAAATACAGGGTGTTATCACCGGAGTCGTCGGCGGAGCCGGGCCGGTGGATGACAGAGCGGGCCGAATATTTACGAGGCATAATGGATGTTTTCAATGATCCGTATGTCGAAGATATTGTTTATATTTCTCATGCCCAAAGTGGAAAAACAGAAATAATAAACAATGTAATTGGATATATAATTGATCAAGATTCTGCTCCTGTTCTTTTGGTTCAGCCGACCGACACCATGGCAAATGCTTGGTCAAAAGACAGACTGGCGCCCATGTTGCGCGATACGCCAGCATTAAGAAACAAAGTGCAAGATCCCCGTTCAAGAAATTCTGAGAACACAACTCTTCATAAATTATTTCCGGGCGGGCATGTCACAATATGTGGTTCCAATTCTCCGTCTGGTCTGGCAATGAGGCCCATCCGTTTTGTGTTTTGTGATGAGGTTGATCGGTATCCAGCCAGCGCTGGAACTGAAGGTGACCCGGTTATGCTGGCATTCAAAAGGACAAAAAACTTTTGGAACAGAAAACGGGCGCTTTTTTCAACTCCAACAGATCAAAATTCGAGAATTTGGAAAGCATATCTGGAAACCGACCAAAGAAAATTTTATTGCCCTTGTCCAAAATGCGGCAAAGAGCAATTATTATTATGGAAAGATGAAACGGGCAATCACCGGGTAAAATGGAATAAAGATAAAAACGGCAAACACCTACCGGATACGGCTTACTATGAGTGTGTTGGATGTGGATCAAAATTATATGATCAGGATAGAATTTGGATGGTGAGAAATGGGCAATGGAAGGCGACTGCCCCATTTGATGGCAAGGCCGGATTTTGGATCAACGAATTATATTCGCCATGGTCTCCACTATCCGGGATAGTGAGGGAATTTATTGAAGTCAAAAATGATCCACAGCGGTTAAAGGTTTGGGTAAATACTACGCTTGCAGAATTTTTTGAAGAGCGTGGCGAATCCCCCCCGTGGGAAAGAATTTTCATGAGGCGGGAACAATATCCGAAAGGCATAATTCCCAAAGGCGGGTTGTTGCTGGTTGCCGGTGCCGATGTTCAGAAAGACAGAATCGAGGTTGAAATTGTTGCTTATGGCAGAAAAAGGGAAAGCTGGTCAGTTGACTACCGTATTTTTTCTGGGGATGTCGCAACCGGCGGGCCCTTTAAAATGATGGATGAATTATTGAATGAAACTTTTGAACACGAATCGGGCGGTAGCGCACAAATCCGTATGCTGGCCGTTGACAGTGGGTACGCAACCCAAGAGGTTTATAACTGGGTCAGGAAATATCCAGCAAATCGGGTCATGGCGATAAAAGGACAGGACTCAATGAGCGCCATGGTTGGGACACCAAAGCAAGTTGACATTATGATCGATGGAAAAAAATTTAAACGGGGAATGAAATACTGGCCCCTGGGTGTCGGCCTGATGAAATCTGAGCTATATGGATTTCTGAGACTCGAACCCGAAGCCGAGGGCTTTCCTCCTGGTTATTGTCATTTTCCAGATTACGAGGAAGAGTTTTATAAACAACTGACGGCCGAATCATTGAGAATTATCAACCGGCGTTTTATGTGGAACAAAGACCGAGACAGAAATGAGGCGCTGGATTGTCGCAACTATGCCCGCGCGGCGGCGGCAGTAATGGGGATGGATGTTTTTCATGAGGATACATGGCAAAAACTTGAGGACGTAATGAGAACAAAAATTGAAAACAGAGTAAAAACAAATCAGAAAAAACAAAAAATCATGTCGAAAGGAATTAAAATATGATAAGTTTTATTAACAAAACCGTAAAAATGGTTGACATAATTATGTATAGTGGTTATATTTGAATATATTAAATAACAGTGTGGGAAAAATGGCAGTTTCATTAACACAGGCGCAGGCATATTTTGATAAATTTGAGGTTGCGTATTTAGCCGTTATTTCCGGGTCAAGTTATACAATTTCTGCGGGGGGAAATAATAGAACATTCACCAGGCAGGATATAAAAACACTACGATCTGAAATGCAATATTGGTCAACCTACATAAATAAATTAAACAGCGGGAACAAGGGCCTTCCTATAAAATTTGGGACTCCATACGGTGTCTAAAAGATCGAGAAAAAATAGGATTTATAAAAAGAACAAAGCAATTTTGAACGGGCCTGACAAGGCCATTCTCTCCATAGCTCCCCAAAAAAATACAGCGCGTCCGGTAAAACGGGCGCGTTCGTATTCCGCATATAATTTAAACAATTATTTTTATGGTGGCTCCGGCGCATATGATGGCGCCAAAGACAGCCGAACATCAAGGCACTGGTCACCCTCTGCGGGTGTTGCCGATGCCGAAATGCTGGGAGATCTCCAACCGCTGAGAGAAAAATCCCGCGACCTGTTTAGAAATAATGCGATTGGTCGCGGTGCTATTTTGACGATGACATCAAATATCATTGGTGCTGGGTTGAAATTTCAATCAGCAATTGACCGTGATTATTTGGGCATGACCGAAGACGAGGCGGACACGTGGGAAACGAACACTGAAAGAAAATGGGAGAACTGGGCCGGGTCGGTCAATTGTGATTCTGCCAAAAGTTCAGATTTTTATGACATTCAAGATTTGGCTTATTCAAGTTATCTGCAATCGGGAGAATGTTTTGTATTACTTCCAATACTTCAGAGGCATGGCCGATACCAAGTATGTGTACAGTTGGTCGAGGCAGACATGATCCAAAATGCTCCCGGGCAATATTCAAATAAAAATACGAGAGATGGAATTGAGGTTGATGATTATGGAGCGCCTGTATCTTATTCAATACGGCTTGATCAGGCAGACTGGAAAATTGTGAAAGCGTATGGAGAAAAAACAGACCGTCCGAATGTGATACATCTTTTTAAAAAGGAACGGCCGGGACAGTCAAAAGGCGTTCCCTTTTTGGCTTCAGTTATTGAAAATATAAAAGAGCTCGGCAGATATAATAAAAGTGAACTGGCTGCGGCAGTAATATCATCGATGTTTACAGTTTTTATAAAATCTAATAATGAAAACGCATTGAAAACTCCGCTTGACGATGATTTAGAAACTGATACTAATGCCAGCACCTCCGATGATCTTGATTACACTCTGGCCCCCGGTGCTGTTTATAAATTAGAAGATGATGAATCTATTGATTTGGCAAATCCACAGCGACCTAACACGGCGTACGGTGAGTTTATATCAGCCCAGTTACGTGAAATCGGAATGTCTTTGCAAATACCCTATGAAATTTTAGCAAAACAATTTCAGTCGTCTTATTCTGCATCCAGGGCGGCACGTTTAGAGGCGTGGAAATACTTTAAAAAAGAACGACAAAAATTTTCCCGGCGATTTTGCCAAGTCATATACGAAGAATGGTTGACTGAAGAAATATTAAACATGAGAATACCGGCTTTTTCATATTTCGAAAATATCGACATTAGAAAGGCGTGGTCGGGCGCTCAGTGGATCGGCGAGTCAATGGGGCAGGTCGATGAAGGGAAAGAAGTCAAGGCTGCCGAACTGAGAGTCAACAGCAATTTCAGTACGAGAACGCAAGAAACCATGCAAATGAACGGCGGTGATTTTACAAAAAACGTTAGAAAACAAATACGGGAAGCCAAGGCACTTTTAGAATTGAAACAGATTGAAGCGGAAATTAAACTGCTGGACAGTGCGGATGTTATCCCGATTGCAGAAGAGGTCGCATGAAATTTGATATGAACTATTTTCGGAAACCGTGGGCATTAAAAACGTCCGCGTTCGAAGATACAATGAATTATTTTAAAGGCGAAAATGTATCGCTACCGGTTAGTTGTGTGGCTGAATTATCCCCGCCCGAAGGTGGTGATGTTGCTGTTATTCGGTTGCGTGGAATTTTGTCAAAGGAATTGGATTTTTTTTCATTCATTGTCGGAGGAACCGGCCTTGAAGGCGTTCAGGATCAATTCCGGTCAGCCATGGGTGATAAAACGGTCAAGGCCATTATATTAGATATAGATTCTCCGGGTGGTGACGTCAACGGGACACCCGAATTAGCTCAGCTTGTTTTTGAATCCCGAGGAACTAAACCGATAATTTCTTACGTTGGTTTTGAATGTGCGTCCGCTGCGTATTGGATAGCGTCTGCGGCAGATGTGATAGTGATGCAGGAGGCTGCGGCTGTTGGATCAATCGGGGTTTTAGCATTATTTCAAAACGGTGAGAGCGCAGATGATAAAATGACTATTATTTCATCTGTGTCACCCAAAAAAACGGTTGATATAAATACCGATGAAGGCGTTCAACAAATTCAGCAAATGGTTGACGATCTTGGAAATATATTTGTTGAGAATGTTGCAAAATTCAGAGGGATTGGAACAGATAAAGTCTTGGCAGATTTTGGCCAGGGTGGTGTAAAAATAGCGAAAAAAGCCGTAGAGTCTGGGATGGCTGATTATATAGGAACTCTGGATGATGTTTACGAAACAATCGGGAGTACCGCAAATTTTAATAATAGGAGTAATAGCATGTCAATTTTAAAAAAAGACAAAGTGAAGGCTTTGGATGATATGGTTGATCCAAATGAAATTGATCGTGGATGGTTAGAAAAAAACATGCCTGAATTGATTGACGAGATCAAAGACGATCAAGCCACAGGTGAAACCATAAACATCGATGAAATCAATTTGGAATGGGTTAAGAAAAATAAACCCGAACTGATTGACGAAATCACAGAGGGCGCGGCAGATGAGGAGCGTGAGCGGATTTCCGAAGTTGATGAGGAAGAAAAAAATTCTGAGGATACATCTGAGGATGCAAAGGCAATTTGGAAATCTGCAAAATTTGAAAAACCGATGAAAGCCGCGGATGCACTTCAAAAAGTTCATCGTCTGTCAGCGGAGAAAAGAAAAAAATTATTGGATGACAGGCACAAAGACGCCGCGGCAATTCCGGCAGTACCACCGGTGGCGGTGGATACTGAAGACGGAATTTTGTCTGCGATGAAATCCGGTATTACACGAAGGAAGGTAAAATAAATGTCAACACTCGAAACAAATACATATGATAATTTGATAGCAGGCGATTATCCAATAGTCACAGAAAGAAACACCCTGTTGTCTGGACAAAATCTGGAACGTGGGGCGTTGCTGGGAAAAATATCCGATTCAGGAGCCAGTAATGGTAAACTAAAGCAGTGCGATTCTGGTAATTCAGATGGATCGGAAACGCCTTACGGTATTTTGGTAAGTGATGGTGATGGGTCATCTGCCGATGTGGAAATTGACGCCTATATTTCCGGTGAATATAACGGCGCAGAAATTGGTGTTGCCACCGGTGATGATATTGATGATTTTAAAGACAATCTGCGGGACGTCAATATTTATATTAAAACAACTCAAGGAGCATAAAAAATGACAGTAAGTAATATTTTTGAAAGACGATATATGCTGGAGGCTCTGGAGGAACTGCGAGAGCCGACAACGTTTTTTGTAAAAAAGTTTTTCAGCAATCAAATTGAATTTGATACTGAACATGTTGACATTGACATATTAAAAGGGACTCGAAGGGTCGCCGCGTATGTCAATCCGAGGTCACAAGGCCAGGTGGTCGATCGGGCTGGATTCACGACCTATACATACAACCCGCCATATGTTAAGCCAAAAATGGCGACAACTGCCGAAGACCTGATGAAAAGGGTTCCGGGTGAAGTTTTGTATTCCAACAATATGAGTCCCACGCAACGTGGCGCCATGCAAGTTGGCGAGGACATGGCTGAATTGGATGCAATGATTTCACGGGCTGAAGAACTTCAGGCGGGCCAAGCTCTGATCGATGCCACAATTGAGGTGCATGATGTTGACGGCGAAAACATCGTCGCGGATATAACATTCCCGCGGGATTCCGATCATACTGTTGATCTGACAGAAACCGGATCGACCGAGTGGGGTGAAACCGGCGTTGATATTCCGGCAAATCTGCGGGCATGGCGGGCGCTTAATATTAAAGATTCTGGTATCGCCTCTGATATTATTGTCATGGGTTCCGACGCTGCCGATGAATTTTTAAAAGATAACACCGTTAGAAATTTGCTTGATAACAGACGCATCGAGATTGGCAAACTGGTCGATGAGGCCCAGGAACTCGGCGTTACATATTTGGGCAATCTCATGGGAATGGATATATATCAGGTCGACGAATGGTACATAGTACCGTCAACCGGTGTTGAAACAGCGTTGATGCCCGCTAAAAAAGTTCTCGTCGGATCAACACGCGCAAGATGTGACCGACTTTACGGAGCGATACGGGACGTTGAAGACGGCTTGATGGCTATGGCCAGATACCCGAAAACGTGGACTGAAAAAGATCCGTCCGTTCGCTGGCTGCAACTCCACAGTGCGCCGCTATTAGTTCCAACTCAAGTGGACGCATTTGTAGTGGCAACAGTAATGTCATAATGTTTTATGATGATGAGACAAAAGAGGTTATTGAAAACGGTGAATTTTCCGAAGACATCGTTTTAATAACTGATGGATATGGGATTAAAACCGCTGGACTGTTTGATGAAACATATACGGAGGTCGACCCTTCAACGGGTGCTAAAGTAATGGTCAACAGTCCGCGGTGCAGTCTTTACGAAAAAGAAATTAAGGCATTAGTCGGAGAGATTCAGGACGGTTGGCATATTACATGCCGTGGGGTTCGGTATCGCATAACGGAGCCGCAGCCGGACGGGACTGGAATGATTCACCTGAAGTTAAAAAAAGCATGACACACAAAAGAAGAGAAATAAAAGATAGTGTTGTTGCGATTCTGCGGGCCGGTGTGACGGAAAATGTTTATAAAAATCGGTACTTGGCAATAGCAAAAAGAGATTTCCCAGCAATATCAGTTTATTGCCCTGACGAAAGCAGCAACTTAAATCAAAGTCGCGAGCTGTACGATAGATCGGCCAGGGTAGTTATTGCCGGTTATGTTTTGGGAAAAGACGAAATTGAATTAGAAGATACCAATGGTGACGATGTTGATGACAAGCTTGATGATTTGGCAGCAGAAATTGAAGAGCTGTTTAATACTCAGTACCAGAATTTATCGGGAATTATTTATGAATTTGAATTAACGAGCACACAATATTTTGTGAACGCTGAAGGCGATGAAATTGTTGGTGTTGTAATTATGGAGTACAGCGCAAATTATAAGGACGCAATAATTTAGATGAGATATCGGAAAATAATAACCTCTGAACAAGTTAGAAAAGAGTATATGGATTATACCCGCGGGAAGAGGATTGTTTTTGTAGGGCCAGGGTCGATTATGAAGGGCCGTAAACTCGGTACGTGGATTGATAGCTTCGATATTGTTATTCGTACAAACCACTTACCGGTTGTCATGAGTGAGGATAAAAAACTTGCCGAGGATATTGGGAACAGAACCGATATTTTATATATGAACGGACACTATTATAAACATATGATCCCTCTTCCATTTGATTTATATAAAAAAATAAAATTGCAGTGGCTCTGCATGAAACGATGCAGTCAGACCGAATATACCAACGCAAAGAAGTTTTGCAAAGTCAGATTATTCAAACGATCTGAACGATATATGTGTAGAGCAATTGAAATGCCGCTGACCGGCATAATAGTAGCGCATGATATTTTAAAAAATGATCCGGCTGAACTATGTTATACGGGTATAGATTTTTATAGAGATGCAAAAACAAAAATTGTGAACGGAGCGAACAAGGCATTATATGAGGCGTATATTAGTTCTAACTATATACCCAAAAAAATAAAAGAGCATAATATTGAACTTAATTTCCGTGAGGGTAAGGGACATAATCTTGATGAAAATTCAAAGTTTTTAAAAAATTTGTATGAAGGAAAAAAAATAACCATGCCGGACTTTATCGCTGAACGAATGTATGAGGTCGTTGGATGAGGGTTAAAAAAATGACGCCGAGAGATCCGAAGCGGGCACAATGGATCATTGATTATTTAAAAGGCGATGACGTTTTTATTGTCGGCGGTGGTCCATCGCTGTCTGGATTTGATTTTGCCAGGCTGGAAGGGCGCAGGGTTATTGTAGTAAATCATTCGTATAGATATTGTAACGCCGAGGTGCTGATTTTTCTTGATGGTAAATTTAAGACTGAATGTCAAAGAGATTTCGGCCATGATTTATATACCATGAATTTTAAAATAATTGCTGGCCCGTCTTCAGGAATGAAAAATCAAGGGAATTGTACAGTCGTTCATATGGCTCCGAAACCGTCAACCGATCCGAGTAGGTTGCATGGTCAGGCTCAATCCGGGTTAGTCTCAATCAACGCGGCACTGATTGGCAATGCAAAAAATATATATTTGCTTGGATTTGATGGCGGGTTTATAAAAGGGAAAGGGCATTTTTATTCTGACGTATGGAAACACACTCAGGACGGAAACGAAAAACAATATTCAAAAATGAATTTTAAATATGATGTTTTTAAAAATTATAAAAATATATATAATTGTAGTTTGCAGTCAAAATTGACAGCATTTAAAAAGATACAAATCGATGAGGTTTTAAAATAATGATTAAACTGATATGTGAAGTTTGTTATAATCACGGAGGGGATGTTGACAGGGCAATAGAAATAATTGATGCATTTGAATTTTGTGATATTTTCAAATTTCAGAAAATGCACCCGAAAACATTTTTAAAAAAACGATACAATGAAAAAAATAAAAACAATGTTGATTATTTTGGTGATACCTACGGGGAACACAGGGATAGCATCGAACTATCCATTGGCGATCACGAATACATCCGAGATTATGTTGAGTCAATGGGCAAAGATTATTCTTGCACAGCGCATGACCTGCCTTCGGCGAAAAGTATAATTACATTAGAGCCGTCTTACATTAAAATTGCTTCATGTAATTGTAATAATTGGAAATTGATTGATTATTGCTTGGAAAATTTTCCTGGATTTCTTCATGTATCAACCGGCATGACAAATAAAAAAGAACGCCAAGCATTGAAAACGCGTTCAAATCAAATTATACCATACTCGTGTACTTCGTGTTACACCGGAGCTGGAGAAATTTACATTGAACGAATGCCGGGGTTTTCTTGCCATACTCCTAATATTATATATGCAATAGCGGCCATCATGAACGGTGCAAAATACATTGAGTACCATTGTACGGATGACAAAGATATCAAAGGCGTTGGGAGCGATCCGAAAATTTCGTTATTGCCTGAAGAGTATGTTGGATTGAAAGAATGGATTGAAGACAACAAAAATGAAATTAAAAAAATGAAATTCAAGAAACCTGTTTCAGTCCCAGATATTGAAAAATCATCAAGGGGGGAAGTGTGGTCTACTGTATAGATATTGACGGAACTCTTTGTACTGCCGAAAAAAATTATGAGGATGTCGTGGAATATCCGGAAAGGGTGAAGAAAGTAAATAAATTATATGAGTCAGGGAATACGGTTATACTATGGACTGGCAGACATTGGAGTAATTTGAAAATGACTGTTGCCCAGTTAGAAAAATGGGGTGTAAAGTATCATTCATTATTTTTGGGCAAACCTCCGGCCAGCGTCTATGTTGATGACAAAGCAATTGATGATGTGTCTTTTTTTGATATTCCTTTGCCAGAGGAAACGAAATGAAAATAAATAAAATAAATATTGGAGCCGGAAAATTTAAAAAAGACGGTTGGACAAATATTGATCATGTTGGCAAACATTATAATCGTAAAAATGATATTGACATGAATTTTTTAGAAGACCAAAAATTTCCCATTGATGATAATTCGGTTCGTATCGCATATTGTAGTCATATGTTTGAGCATTTGCCTAAAGATGTGCTATTTAATTTAGCAAAAGAAACCTATCGTGTCTTAAAACCGGGTGGGACATTCCGCGTAACGTGCCCGGATGCAGTAAAAGGCGCAAAAGCAATGTTGAAAAATGATTTGTCATTTTTTAGTATGTATCAAGAATACGCAGTATTTAATGATCCAAAATATATGAAAAAATATAGCAGAACAGCGGCGTTGAAGGATGCAACTATTTATCAGCAATTTATTTATATGGTCGCATCTGCTAAATGCATTTATATAGATGTTCCGTGTGAAAAAATAACGGACGAGATTGTTAAAAAACTATTTTCAGAAAATACGATTGATGTGGCGCTTGATAAGATTTGTACGCCCGTTGATGCAAAAATTACAGCGGCTAACCCATGGATGCATACGACCTGGTGGGGCCCGGAAAAAGTTAAGAACTATTTGTTAAAAGCGGGGTTTCCCGAAGTGACCAGGGCCGAATGCGGCTATAGTCGAGTTGATGAGTTACGCGACACAACTCATTTTGATACTGTATTCCCGTGGTATTGTTTGTATATTGAAGGCGTGAAATGATTTATTATTTAATACCGGCACGTAAAGGGTCGAAGGGGTGGCCCGGGAAAAATAGAGTTTTGTTTAAATACACCGCTGAAACTTTGACGGATAAAGAAGCGGTTGTTGTTACAACGGATGATCCTGATATTTTCGGAAAGGCACTTGCAAAAAATTTCACACCTATTGACCGACCGGAAAAATTAGCTGGGGATAAGGCCGACATTATCGGAGTCATACAACATGCTGCCGAAGAGATCGGCATGAAAGATACCGACATTATTGTGTTGTTGTATTTAGTCCATCCAACAAGAACGAGAAAAAATATAAAAGATGCTTTAAAATATTTCAATAAAAAAAAGGCGAAAAGTTTAGTTTGCCGATACGAGGCGATCCCGAACCCATACGAATGCATAAACGCAAAAGGCGCGCAGATCGTTCCGCATGATTTTTATCGGAGACAAGACTTTCCGGTGTGTTACAAATTTGTGCATTTTGTTGCAATATATAAAGTTAGTGAAATTTGCAAATTGAACAAGTTGGCATTTAATAATAATACAACATGGCTGGACATTAAGGAGCCGGTTGATATAGATTATGAAGAGGATTTTAAAATAATACGAGGTAAAATATTATGACAGATTCCGCGTTTGGAAATAATGAATTTGCATTCGGCCCAGGCCGGCTGTACTGGGACAGCGCCACTGGTGGTGATGAAACCGACATCGGAGGGACAGACCAGATCACAATTACTATGCAGATTTCTAAAATTGAATTGAGAGAATCACAGGGCGGTGATAGACCATCGGATAGAGCTGTTTCTGCTCAAATATATCAGATTAGTTGTGGACTCTCACGGGCCACAATTGAGCGTCTTGAAAAAATTGTTCAAGGATTTCATGTTGAAGAAGATTCGGCGGGCGATCCTATACGTGTTTATGGTACAGATATCCTTTCACAAAAAGATTCCGATATCGTGAAACAATTAACATTTAAAGAAATCGTTGACGGTGCGGTTACGACCAACCCGCTAAGAATTATTGATTTTTGGAAAGTCGCCCCGCTGACTGAATCGGTTGAACTGGTATTTGATGCAACAACGCAAAGATATTTTGGAGTCATGTTTGAGTGCTACAAATCGGATGATAATCTTGATGATGAGGGCAACTCAACATACTGGGCCACGCGCGAGGTCGTTTAATGAGTCGCCTAAAATTAGCTGAATCCCCGAAAAGGTCGCTTGAAATTGAGCGGCCTGACGGGGTAGTAATTACATTGACCTTAAGGCGTATTTTAAAAAAAAATACAAAAAGTTTTGAATCAGAAATAAAGGAAAGCGAAAAACGATTAAAGCTTGGAAAAATATCTTCGGATGAATTTTATGATGAACAACTTGCAATGATTGTTGAAAATTATAATTCTGAGGATTTGGCCGATATTGAAGTTGATCACATGAGATTGATTGCTGATGAAATAAAAAAATTATCACAGGCAAAGCCGGAGGCTGAAAAAAAAAGTCAAGAATAGAAAAATATGAAATTCTGAAATTATTAAACAATGGAATACCGTATGACTCAATTGACGATATGGAGTGCAGTGACTATACCGACTGGATGGCGGCCTCTAATGCGCTGGATATTCAAAAAGAAATTTCAGCCCGGCATGTTGCGACATATGGACAGCAATCTGATAAAAAAGTTCACCAGCAACGAAAAGGTGAACTTGAAAAAATGGGCAACGAACTTCAATTGATGATGGGGTTTAATCCATTTAAAAGGGATGATAATTTAATTAAAAGATCATGGGAAAGACTTTCTAAAAAAAAGGCAAAATAAATGGCAGTCAAAGAAATAAAGGCAATATTGAGCCTGAAGGATAAAAAATTCAAAGCCGGAATCGGAGATACTCACAAAAGTATTTTAAAATTCACGGGTGCTATTACTGCCGTCGGTGCGGCTGTCACGGCTGCGGTAATGGCCACGGCAAAATTTCGTGATGATATTACAAAAACATCACGGGCTGCCGGCTCAACGGTTGAAGAGTTTTCTGCTTTAAATTATGCTGCCGAATTATCCGGTATTTCGATGCAAAACATGGCGAAGGGTTTAAGAAAAATTACCGAACCAACAATCATGGCGCAAAAAGAATTAAAAAGGCTTGGTGTTGCAATAAAAGATTCCAGTGGAAATGCACGGTCGCAGACTGACATTCTTGCAGATTTAGCAGATGAATATAAAGATATGGAAACTCCAGCGCAGAGGGCCGGATCAGCCATGTTGGTTTTTGGCGAAAAGGGCGCCGAAATGGTAAATTTTTTGGGCAATGGTTCAGAGGGAATAAGGGCAATGACCAAAGAAGCTCAAGAAATGGGTATAACTTTTTCAGAAAAAGCCGGTGTCGCCGCTGAATTATTCAACGACAATATTACAAGAATTACAAGCTCACTGAAAGGATTAGTGCAACAAACGACCGGCTCAATCATTAAATTTGTAAATAAGACAGAGGTGATGAAAGGACTCGCTTCGGTTATCCAGTCAGTGACAGGATTATGGACAGGGCTTGACGACGAGACAAAGGAAATGATTGTTACAATTGGCGCTGTTGTTACGGCAATAGCTGTTCTAGCATTTGCCTTTCTAGCATTTGCCGCACTCGCTCCTGTTATTGGTGCGGCAGTTAAAACAATGACAGGCGGGTTAGATTGGGTTGTTGTTGGCATAGCTATTGCAATAGCTGCATTTGTCTCTATTTCTGCGGCTGCTATAAAACATTGGTCTCAGGTGAGACAGGCAATTCAGCCAGCTATTGATTCGATAAAAGGATTTGCTTCAGAAATTCAAATTGCATTAAAACCGCTAACGGATGCATTCGCTGGGATAACAAAAACTGTCCGTGAATTTGTTTCAAAAATTGTTACAAAATTTAAAGAATTTACCGGCATGACTGATGATTCAACAACTAAGATCTCAATTTTGGGAACCGTCGCCAAAACAGTATTTGCTGTTGTCGCAACGGCGGTCATGATTCTGATTTTGCCGTTTAAAATTCTTTTTGAGGTTATCTATGGAATAATAAAATCAATCTCTGAATTAGGCACAGCGATGAAACATGTTTTAGCCAATGATTTTAAGGCAGCGGGAAAATCCGCAAAACTGGCAATGAAGCGACTCGGGGACATGGTTGAAAATGTAAAATTTGAAGTTTTAGACACCGGTGCAAAAATAAAAAAAACATTTTCAAATCTCAAAGTGAATATAAATCCGGCTGAAGCAATAAAAAATGTTGAAGCAATAAAAAAGGCGGTGAAAAAGGCGGGGAAAAAGACGAAGGAAATAACAAAAAAAACATTAGAGGAAATGATTAACGATGTGACTGGAAAAATATCCGCTGCCACAGGTCAAATTTCCAGTTTTATATCTGGAGCCATGAGCCTGATGGAGGAGTCAATGAAACGGGCCACCGATGCCGCTTCAAGAAAACTTGAAATATTTACAGGAAAATTTCTTGCGGCTAAAGAAAAAGAAATTGACGAAACTGAACGGCTTGAAGATGAAAAAATTGCAAAGCTGGAAAGCAAATATGATGATGAAATTTCTTCTCTTGAAGCACATGAAAAAAATAAACTTGCTGTTATTGAAAATGCATCCAACGAAAGACTTTTGGCACTTGACAATGAATACCAGACAGCCAAAGAAAAACAAGAAATTGAATGGGAACGTTGGATGGAAGCCGAGGCCGAACGATACGAAGAAGAAAAAGAAGTTCTCCTACAGAAA
>Ga0307928_10002262_pt1 | contig 14805 bp, 14 predicted proteins | sample AceLakmetagen232_FD_201815 | JGI IMG/M metagenome (GOLD analysis project Ga0307928, IMG submission 201815) | Saline water microbial communities from Ace Lake, Antarctica - #232 | ecosystem: Environmental > Aquatic > Non-marine Saline and Alkaline > Saline | place: Antarctica: Ace Lake... | reverse complement strand
AAACTGCACTTCTTTAAACTGAGTATTATATGTACCAACAATTTCATTCTCATCAATTTCATAAAATCTTCTCCAGCCATGAATTGTTAATATTTCAGTATCTGCGGCATGACAAGCTCCCACCCAGTCGAAGTCTATCGCATGATGAGTAACAATAGTTAAATTAGGATCATTTGCTACTGCTGATAATTGATTGACAATATCTTGTAAATCTGCTTCGGTAGCAGGACGTTCTTTCTCTCCAACCTTAACAACTCTAACAGGAACTATGAGTCTTTCAGCAACTATCCAGTTGGCAGTCATTATCTTTGTCTTATATGCAAGCATAGTAAATAAACGTTGTAACATAGAATTTCCAAAAGTACCATAAGGACTTGCATTATGTTTTATGTGACTAACAGATCTGGAAGAAAGTGGAATCGGTTGTCCCGAAGAAACAAGAGCTATTAATTCATCTGGTAAATTGTCATAAAGTTTTCTTGGTTCTCTTCTAGTAATAAGCATTTTTAATTCCTCATCAGGAACTAAATAATATTCTGGCTCAGATGCAAGTGGATTGCTCTTAACTTCCATATAGTCAGGATTCATTACTTTAACTGATTTAAAGGTTCCATCTTCATGCCTACATCTTTCTCCTTCCGAAGTAATTCCTCGTCCGCCACATTTGGGACAAGAAATTTCTAAGAATGGAAAAACATCTCCTAAAAGAAAATATTCATGACTGATATAATTTAATTTCTCAGATAATTCTAACTTATCAGCAAGTTTCTCATAATATTTTAAAACCTTTTTGCTCTTACATTCTAATTTAAAATTATTCATAGAAAAATTAGAATAAAAATCTACTCCGGCAGCTACCTTCGGCTCATTTGAATTATGGACAACACATCTATTCACACAGTAACTATGTACATCTTTTAGTTCTAGATCAAAAACTTCTCCTTCATAAAACTCTCTCTCAATACCACACACTGCTCTATATAATTTATCTCCAAGATAAAGATATTCTCTATATTTTGTATGATGAGTTTCAAGACAAATATTCTTATTTACAGAATATTTCAATAGATTACTTGTTACCAATGAATGCCGAGATATTCTTATATTATAATTATATATTTTTTTACTTGATAATTTATTATTAGGAATTCTTCTAATTTCTGGTTTTGTTTTATAAATAGAAAATGTAAATCCAAGTTTTTCTAGAATAAAAGGAATCTGTGATGCCAAAATATCAGAAGCAGTTATAATTTGACAACCATGATGAGGATCAATACAACCATCTCCATCTATATAACCTGCAAGAAATAATAAAAGTTGAACCTCATTAGCATTATTAAGAAAATCTTTATGAATTTTTTTCCTTTTACATCCTTCTCCAACAATCTTATAAAAGTATTTAGCAAGTTTAGTATTAAAACAAACAAGATCTACACACTCTTCATTATTCTGATGATAATGACAAACAGATAAACCTAACTTACTAACTATATTTTCTATTTTCCTACCAATAGTTTCTACTTCTTTAGCATGAATTGAAAAACGAAGAGCTTTAGGTTCTTTTTTTCTTTTATATTTATACCAATAATATGAACCTTCGGCTAAAAATAAACCAAGTAGATAAAATATTTCATCATTATATTTTTCTTTATCAAACCCATTTCCAATTAAAGTTCTAGGTAAAAATAATCTATCTCCAATTTCAATAGTTTTAACAGAATCCCATTCTTCTTTTAATTCAACTTGTCCATTTTCACGAATTCTTTCTCCTTTCCTACGCAAAGATGGAGTTGTGAGATCAGATTTTAACCAATTACTTTCAGAAACCCTAGGGATTTCATGTTCAAAAGTAGTTCGAATCTTCCTATTAATCCCTCCGATCTTTAAATTTAAAATAGGCTCAGATATTAGTCTTGTATATACTTTTTTTACTAAACTTATTCCTCCTTCTCCATTAATAATTTCATCTCCGATTTTAACTTCATCAATCCTTTTCTCTGTTCCATCAGCCATAAGAACCATATTATCGGGCGTAAAACAATAATAGAAACGACACCATTGATAAACCTCGCGTCTTCTTGATGCTATCTGCCAGTTCATTGGCGTGTGCAACGGGCTAAAGAACATTGGTTGTGACCAAACTACGTTAGCTCCTGAACCTGCGAACTGGGCAGATTTAGTTATAGGAACACTAACATTGCTTGCTCCAGCAAACTTTCTCTGAGAATTACCAGAACTATTTTCTACTGCTTTCCCCCCAGATGCATTAACCATCCTTTTCTTGTTTTTAGGAGAATTATCTGATAATATCATTTTTATTGCCATATTCTATTTCTCACTCTTTAACCATTTATCTCAAGATCATCACAGGATTTAGTTACTTCTAATATATTATCGACAGTTTTTTTTCTATTTATTCTTTTCTCTTCTTTATCTGTACATTGTTTTATTTCTTCAGAAATAAATTCATCTTTCACTCTAAATTTATTTCCTTTTTTTTTATCTTTTTTAATCTTACTATGGTTATAGGCTAAAGGAGTTATTTTATTTATATATTGAGGCTGGTTAGTACTAAACGGGTTATATTGTTTCCCTTTTTGATCTGGTTTGTGTTGATATGTATCAATTATTATACCTGCATTTTCTCTTCCACAATTCGGGCAAGTGGAAGATACGGCAGAATCTGTTTGTGCATCTGGACTAGACATTGTTGCGCCACAATAACGACATACTATTTTTTGTTTTGAAGGATCTAAGTCACCAGGAAACTTAAGTGGTTTAAGTGGTTTAAGAGGTTGGAGTTCTTTTAACTCTCTTATTTGAGCTTTTTTTTTATTTTTTAAAAAGCCTAAACTATAAGGAAGCAATCCAGACTGCTCCCTTATGTGATTAATTTCAGATTTAAGTTTTAAAATTTCTCGACTATTTCTTTTTTCAGGAGGAACTTCTTTTAATTTTTCTTCTAATTCCTTAAGCTTTTTAGTTAATTTCTCGGTATAAATGCTAGATATTTGAGCTTTTATCTTTTTTTTTTAGACTGAGCTTCTTTCCAATTAAATGGTTCTATATCTTCTACTACTGGACTTCCCTCAACTTCTCCTTTTGCTCTGGCATCTTGTAATCTTCCTTCTATTACTCCGTATTCAGGAGGACGTGATTTTCTTTTTTGCCCAGGTTTTAATTGATAATTACTCGCTTCTGGAATATTCTTATCTACTTCAAATCTTTTTTCAATGTATCCTCCTACCCACTTCCCTTCTTTATCCCTATAGGGACGAGAGTATTTATCCATTATTGTATTACGCCAAAGTGATTCATAATCAATATTCCAAATATCATCAATAGTTAAACCAAAACCCTTATTTCTTTCAACTATATGCCAATCAGAAACAGGTTGTCTATAAAATGGATCAAGTCTTACTTGATCGGGACCCCACATAAAAGTATTTTCAAATGATTTATGTTGAGCAATTTTTTTCAAATTAAATTTTTTATCTTTTGTAACTACATAATTCCATGCTGCTTTTCTGATAATTTTATCAATTTCTTCCATACAACCAGAGATATATGGAGTTATTAAAGTCCCTGTGTCGGTAACATCATGTTTCTTTAAATTATCAGGTAATAATTCAAAAATACCAGCAGCAAGTTTAAGTCTCTGATTTGAACTTAGTTCTCCTTCGTAATAAGTATTTAATGAATCTTCTATAGTTTCTTGAATTTCAGAACTCGCTACATAATTTAATAATTCATTTCTAGCTGAAGTAGCATCTTTTTGATCTAACCAATCTTTCAAATCTCCTCCATCTTGGAAAGCAGGAGTTTCTTCCCACTGAGGTACATTATTTTCCATCTCAAGTTGATCTCCTCTTATTTCTGGATCAGGAAGTCCCATAGGATCCATCGGAGGAAGTGCTTCTTGAGCTTTTTTAAGATTATATATTTTCGTATTTCCCATTGCAATCTCCCCTATATCAGATTCAGGAATACCTACAGCAGTTTGAACATTTTTTGCCGTTTCTTCCATTTCTTTTTTTGTTTCTCCTATTTCCTCAATAGCTGGCATTTGACTTCCCAGTTCTCTTAACTCTAAGAGATATTGTTCTATGTCCTCTGTTTTAATTCCTGTTTGTAATAAGGCTTTTATAACTTGTTGCATTTGACTTCTTGTATCAAGTCCAGGATTTATAGTAATAGGAACAACAGTATTATCTTGAGCCATTTTTGTATTATTCATTATTTTTTTTAGTAGTTAAATTATCAAACATTCTATTCAATATTGTTTTAGAAGAAAAATTTCTCCTATTCATTTTCCAAGATTCATCTTTCTGTTCTCTTCTTTTTTTATTTTGTTCTACTACTTTTTCTCCAGCAGTTTTTTCAGGTAACATATCAAAATTTTTATTACCGAAAATACTTATATTTGATTTTGAATTTCTAAATTTCATTGCTGGAGCTTCTTTGTCTTGTGATAATGGAGTAAATACTGGATTTTGTGCTATTTTTTCTTCTTTCATTTTTTCAACTGGTTTATTTTCTATTGCTTCTTCTTTCTCTATTTGTGTCTCATCTACTATTTGTTTACTTCTATTACTATTCCAAATTGTATTTGCAGTTTCACTTTTAATATATTTCTTAGGTCCTCCGAAGTCAGAAACAATTCCAGATTTAGCTGATAGAATAAATTTATCAGTCTTATATCCATCATCATGATTATCTAGTTTTTTAGACTTTTGACTTTCTGCAAGAATTTTTAATTTCTTATCATTTTTCTCTTTTTTCTTACTTATTATTTTTATTTTATCAAATAAAAAATTAACTTTATTTTGTTCATTTGTTTTATAAATAGTAATCTTCTCCTATTCTTTTTCTAATAAAAATTAGCTAAGAATTTTTTTTAGTTTCTCCGCAAGACCATCTTTACTACCTTTTATCATTTCATAAATTGTAAAAGCATGAACAGGTCTTGATTTCTTACTTTTTGAAGGAACTCCATAAACTTCATCAAGATTATCTTTTACTACAGATTTTTCTTGCTCATCTTCAGAAGGTTTAGCAGAAGTAAAATCTATTGACCATTTTCCTTCTGAACGATGTGCTCCCATAAAATTAAGACCAAAAAGTCGTCCTATTTCCCTTACTATTTCGCTTAGATCCTTACTTTCTATAGTTTTTGTTTCACCGGTAGCGGGATCTGGATAATGTTTATCAGGAATCTCAATCTTGATATTTTCAGTTCCATCAACAGCAACTTCTTGAACAACAAATTTCTTTTTGAATTCTTCTAATCTTCGACCTGGATAACCAAAACTTTGTAACTTTTTAAATATATAATCAGATAAAGTCTCTTTACCAGGTTCTTCTATTTTTTTAGGTTCTATCTCGGGTTTTCCCTCAGGAACTACTCCAGCTCCTATTCCTGATAAATTTTCCTCTTCAGGTTTAATTTCTAGAGATTCTTCAGGAGAACTCGGATCATAAAGAGGATCATCTATATTTTGAGCTTCCATCAAACGCATTTTGCCTGCTGGAACAATAGCCATATCTTAAACTCCAAGTTAAATAAATCTAATTATTTATCTGCTACCATGGCATCAACATATTCTGCCGGATAAAGCTTTTTCCAATAGTCTTTTAACCAAGTTTTTGTTTTTTCATCAAGATTTGCTATTTTGACAAATTTTCTAGTGGAAGCTTTTTTAACTTCATCTTTATTTTCTGATTCTGTATCTTCTGAATCTTCATCTCCTGTTTCCTCTCTTATTAATTTAACTCCACATTTAGGACATTCTCTATCCATACAAGGTACTCCCGTTTTATGTTCAAATTCTTTACCACATTTAGGACATTTACATTTTCCACCAGGACCTGCTGCTAAAGGACCACCTTGTCTACCTCGTTGAGCCTCTTTTGTTTCTTCTTCTGTTTCTCCTTTTTTCTTCGCTCTTATTTTTTCTTTTAAAGCTTCAGGAAGTTTTTTCTCTTGAGCTGGGGTCAATCCACCACTATTATCTTCTTTTTCTCCATTATCTTCTTTTTCTCCATTTTCTTCATTTTTTTCTTCAGTTTTTTCTTCAGTTTTTTCTTCAGTTTTTTCTTCATCCTCTATTTTTGCTGCTTCTTTATTTACTTCTTTTTCTACCTCTGCGTCTGTAGTTTTTTCTTTTGTAGGATGATTAACTAACTTTGCTTCAGCTGTTGGTTGTCCACTATCTTTTCCTTGTTCGTCTTCACTTCCCTTTGGACCTGCTGTTGATTTTCCAGCATTCTCTTTTGCTGAAGGACCCTTAGCGGGCATCGTAATAGACTCTCCTGTTTGATGTAGGGGTTCAACTTTTAACTGACCACTTGATTCGGCTTCATCTGTTTCGGCAACCTTAACTTCTTCTGATTCATTTACAGAAGCTTTCTTGATCATCTGTTCTTTACTTTTTTGATAATCTTCAACAAAATCATCAAAACTTTTAGAGTTGCCAGTATGAATACGATTTGTAACGAATAGCATACTATTTCTCCTTTAAAAAATCTTAGACTCTTATTAACAATTTATTTTAATTATTTTATTTTAAAATCCTTTTTTTTTAATTAGTTTTAATTTATTTCTTTGGGCCAAATCTTCCTTTTATTCTTGTTTGTTCTATTAATGACAGTGCTTGATTTATTTTATTTCTTATTTCCATCAATACCGGAGCACTTAGTTCATTTAATTTAGAAATATCAATCAAATTAGAACTTGTCATTGCTGCCATTTCTTGTGGTATTTTAGGAGACTGTCCTCCGGAATTCTCAACTGGTGCCCTGTTTATTTGCTCTGAAGGTGTTTCTGTTCCCAAATCTTGAGATATATTTTCTTGTGCTCCTGTAGCGCTTTGCAATAATGTTCCTAAGTTATTCATTATTACTCTTCCCGAGAAACCACCTTCTCTACTAAAAGCTTTATTATTTTCAACAAGAAAATTTCTCATAGCTATCAAAACATTATTTACTAGAGGTGTTACCTTTGGATTTTTAATAGACATCTCATTTAAAATAGCTATTTCTTCTCTTACATCAGAAACAAATTTTTGATATTCATCAGTAACAGTTTTTAACAATTGACTTTGTCCTGGAGAAACTTGACTCTTTATTATTTTTTCTTTAGAACTCCATCTTCTCGTTCCCCCCTGTATCATCCTCATTATTTGATTAATTCTTTGGATTAAATATTTTATCCTTTTTGCTACTTGACCTTCGGGAGAACGAAAAAAATTGACTCCTTTTTGCCACCATGTCCCTCCGAACTGAGCTTCTTTCAGTATTTTAAGAGAAATTGTTGCCAGTTTTTCGCCAAGTTCTTTATGTCCATTATCATATAAAATTTTAGATAGATCAAGCAAATCATTAGATTCAGTTAATAAACTTTTAAAAGGTTTCTCAACTTCTTCTTTTATCACAGCAAAAATTGCTTCACCTTTTGACAATCCGTTTTTAAATTTTTTATCAATATTCTCTACAAAATTTTTCTTTGCTAATTTAATTTCTTTACTAAATTTAGTAGAAGATTTTATTTTTTTTTCTTCAGAAGCATATTTTTCCCATCCGCTCGTATCATCATTAATTGAAGCTAAATATTCCTTCCAACATTCCATCCAAACACTCTGAGCACCTTTCTTCGGATCTTCAGCTCTTTTATGACGATAACAATTTTTCCAGCATCTTCCATTTCTTAACCAATATCCCTGAATCCCAACATATTGAGCGATTTTGATCTTAAGTAAATTATTCATAGTGTTTGTTACTATTGTTGCACTTTTTTCTAATCCAACTTTTTGTAATTCATCTCCTATCTTTTTAAGATCCCCAAAAATTTTGTTTTCCATAGCAATTTTCCTTTTGGTTGTTGCTGGTAAAACCCTTAATCTTTTTTTAAATTCTTTACCAGTAAAAATATAATTTAAAATATTAGAAACTATAAAAGCCCTAATATTTCTTACTGATCTATCATAAGTAACAACTATTTGATTTCCTGTCCCTGTTGCAAAAAACAAAGCTTGAGGTTCTACTAGTCTAGTTAAATCTATTCCTTTTCTTGTAACATAATTTATTCTTACTACTTTATTATTTTCAACTGCCCAGTTTAAAGCATCCTGAACTGTCGCAAAATCAGGAATTTCTTCTTTTGTTATTTCTATAGGAACTTCGTTTTCTTCTTCTTCTATTTCTTCTTCATACTGTTTATCAAGCCTTCCTTCTCCTTCGAGATTATCAACCAAATATTTTCCTATTTCTTCTGGTTTAACAATAGGTAGTTCTTCTTCTGTTTCTATCGGTTCCTCTATATTCAGAGGTTCTTCTGGAAGAACTTGACTTTTTTTTCTTCTATATTTAATTTCTTTCATTCTTAAAAAATTAAATCCTTGTTTTTTTAAAAACAATTATTCAGTTTCTTTTGTTTTATTTGTTTTTCCCGCTTCTTCTTCAGTTGTTTCTTTTGAAATTTCTTCTTCAGTTGTTTCTTCTAAAATTTCTTTTTTCTCAATTTTTTTTATTTCTTTGGCATCCGATTCCACTCCTATAATTCCTTCTAATCTGATTATATCAGCAGGAGTAAAATCTACATCTCCTAATTCTTTAATTGAAACAGGTTCAAAAGTTATTTCTATTTCTTCCTGCAGCAACTCATTAAATTCTCTATAAAAATCTACTTCTTTTTCTTTGTTTACTTGATATTGTTTTCCTCGAGCAACTGCACTTTTATCTTTTTCGTTTGGTTTTACTTCAAAACCATATTTTCTTATTAATCTTCCTCTATTTTCTTCTAATTCTGAAAGCTCTGTACCAATAATCTTCAGTAACTTTCCTAAGCGATAGGCAATTTTAACTTTTAATTCTTTATTGGTTAATTTTCTTAAACTGCCCTCCATCCCCTGTATTTGTGCAAGTGTCATTTTCATTTTTTTCCCCTTTCCTTTTCAAAAATTACAAAAGTATCTATATCTTTTTTTATAATATTAATTTTATTTCCAGTTAGTATTTTATTCTTCGAAAAAAAATTAAAATTACATTCAATTGCCATAAGACAATCTATATCACTAGAAACAAGACTGATCGATAAAGGATTTATTTTGCTAATTTTTGTTATTTTATTATCAGACGAAACAAAGGCTATATCTAACGGCATAAAAGTATTTAATCCCCAAAATTTTAATTTTTGCGGAGATCTAAATTTAAATAACATACCTGAATCTTCAGGTATTCTTTTCCTGAACATCAAGCCTCGTGCATGAGAAAATGAAGTTTCAGCCACTTCTACCTTTAAAAATCTACCTTGGTTAAATATGCTAGAAAACATTTAAGTCCTATAGTCAATATTATTTCTATCTAAATCATAAGTAAAATCATTTACTTCTGCATCTGGAACGTTAAAATTAATTCCCTCATCATGAATATAGTTTATTGTAGAGTTAGTATTATTATAATTAGAATAACTATTGAACCACTTCAAAATATCATTTTTATTTGAAACTTTTTTCTTCTTTATCAAAACTAATTCTACTGATTTAGGTAATAATCGATACGTGTTTTTATATCCTTGTCCCGCAAGATAATCATCATGTCTATATTCAAATTCTAATTGTCCTCCAACAAAAAATTGCATCTCTTTTTTTATAGTATCATACCATCTTAATTGATTTTCTTGTTTCTCTTCTATCGGCTCTTCCTTCATAGTATAAATAACTAAAATTATCTTCATAAAATATTTTCTGTTTTAAACCTATTCCACCAATTATTAGCTACTTTATGTTTTTTTGCCGTTTTAACTTCTTTTGACCTATCAAGAGCTTCATTATAATCAATTATCGTATCATCTCGATCAAAAGAAGATCTATCATCTCCTAATACCATAATTTTAATTACCTTCTCTCCCTTATCTGTTATTTCTATATTATTTCCCACAGGTCTAATCAACCCTTCTTTTTGCATATTTTTAATATCTACCAATGAAAGATTAGCTGGTCTTCTATAAACTTTATTTTGATTTGTATCTCCGGCATTTTTCCATACTAAAAATAAAGTTCTTGCTGCAACAGAATCAACATAATTTTTGTTCTTAATAATTTTATTTTTTAAACTCGGCATATATCTAATAAGTTGATTTAAAATAGATTGTCCTTGTTTTCTCATAAAATTTCTCAGTAATTTAATAAATAACGATGTGGATAAGGTTCTTCCGATTTTCTATCATACCAACTATAAGGTTCATTCCTTAATTCTCTCCAGTAATGTCCTTCTGCAACATTTCCTTCACTATTATATGTCTGTAAGTTTTTAACATATCTTCTTTGTCTCTTTTTTTCTTTACTTCTTCCCATGACATTATCTTCTTCACTTCTAAAGGGATAAACTCTTTCTTCCATAGGTAAATCTAAATGTGCCCAAGGACCAGATATTCCTGCTCCTCCTTTGGCAACTTTTATAACTTTTAATTTTTTCCCAATAATTTTTTTTTGCCCGATTAAAGCATATGCCAACATTTTTCTGATATATAATAATCTGCTAATAGTTCTATGAATCCAATCCACAGAGATCTTATAATCTGATAACTTAGAGATTTGAAAACTAGTAAAGGTTTTTATATCTCTATTTAAAGCAGAATCAATAATCTTACTAAAAATAGAATTCTCTGTTTCATCAAAACAAAGAAGAAACTTAGAAAAATCTTGCAAAGAAAAAATAAATAAATCAACTAATTTAGTATCAAGTATTAAATCAGGATTTTCATTTTTTTCCTGTAATAATTTTACTATTTCTTTCCATAAAAATAATAAAAGTTTTTTCTGTTCTTCTATTTGTTTTCCTATCCTTTGAATAAGTCTAACAATTCCTTGTGTTTTTAAAGAACCATCTGCTTTATATGTTTGACATCTCTTACCACTTATTACACGAATACCGTAATAACTTAGTTCTTTCTTGAGGATTATCCAAGTGTCCATAATTTACTTTATTATTTAAAACTTTATGCGAAATCAATATCAAGCCCTCTTTCTTCTACTCTTTGTTTTTCCTGTTCCTCATCTACAAAATCCACTTCACCGTCTTTTATATCATCTATAAGATGTCTTAAAGTCTCAGACGGTTTCACTGGATTTCCTCTACTATCTAATTCGACAATAACTTCTTCTGAGTTTTTCTCGGGCCTTGCTACTCCTATGGGTTTTATCTCTTTCTCTTTCGATTTTTCTACATTTCTATCCTTTTTTTTAATGATGCTTTTTTTTTCTCCAGATATTTTTTTCTTAGAAGATTTCTTTTTAGAAGATTTCTTTTTAGAAGATTTTTTCTTAGAAATTTTTCTTTTCATTTTACTTTTCTTTTTTGTTTTTTTAGTTTTTTTATCTTTATTTTCTTCTTTTATATATTTAATAGAAGCAGGACCAGAAATTAACTCAGATTTTTCTAATGATTGTTTTGTAAAATCCCATGTCAAAGCAGAAGAATCTTTAATATCTTTTTGTTCTTCATTTGTCTTATCTTCTAGGTTATCTTCCGAAACAGCAGAAGAATCTTTAATATCTTTTTGTTCTTCCTTTGCCTTATCTTCCGAAACAGCAGAAGAATCTTTAATATCTTTTTGTTCTTCATTTGTCTTATCTTCCGAAACAACAGAAGAATCTTTAATATTCTTTTGTTCTTTATCTGCTTTATCTTCTAAACTATCTTCTGAAACAGTTGCTTTAACTTTTTCTTCCTTCTTAATCTTTCCTCCTTTCATTTCTATAATCTCTATAGAATCAACTGATTTTGCTGCCCTTACTTCACTACTTTCCAAAATAGACTTAGTTATAAAAACTTTACCCTTTGGACCTACTCTCGTTTGACCTAAAATAAGTAATTTATCTGTTTTATTAACTAGTACTAATCTATAAGATTCCTCGAGTTCAATTTGATTAATTATCAAATTCTTCTCCATGGGAATAAGAATTTTCTTCTTAATCGCCATTTTTAAGTCATCTGCATTTAAGATTTCTCTATTTATTTCTATTTTTTGATTCTTACGTAAAGGATGTTTCAGTGACCTAAGAACAAAAGTTCCTTTTAGTTTAGAAGTTACTTGAAATATCATTTTTTCCCCTTTTTTTAATAATTTGTCACTAACTCAAAGTATCGACAACTAAAAAAAATATTATTAGAAAAAACAAAATATTTTAGAAATGAGATCTAGAATGTTGAGAAACTAAATCAAAAATATTTCTTCCCCTTAATTTATTTTGCATATTATGAGGACCAATAGGTTCTAATTTTCTCTTAATAGGCATTTTATCCTCGTCTGCAACAAATCTTTCGTCATTTGCTCCTTCTCCAGTAGGAGGTTCTTGATCCATTAAAACATTTTCAGAAGGAAGATTTTTATTTGGAAGTAAAATATCTTCATCATCATCTAGAAAACTAACTCCTTTAGGATATCCTTTTCTTTTCTTACCTCCCCAAAGAGGCGCAGGTTTTGTTAATTGAAAAGTATTTGGATTCTTTCCGTAAGGATCTCTAGTCCTCTCATCCGGATCCTCCATCTTAGGAATTGTTCCTCGATATGATAATTTTACTTTACTATACCAATTTGCCATTATATCAGCAATTATAGTGCTAACATAACGAGCCATTTCCTGTTTTTCAGGATTTTTTAATTTCGAATACCAACTAGGCATTTTTCTTTTTCTTTAATATCTCTAAATTATCTGCAATCATTTTTGATTTAATATTATTAATATCTATTACTTTCTGTTTTTCTCCTGCGGTCAAAAATCTTTTTTCCTTGTATGCAGAAGCATAAATATGAAAAAGCATAGCATCTGCGTCTTTTAAAGAAGCCGTTACCATTTCATCAAATTTTCCTTCTGTTCCACTAGATAAAGGATTATTCTTATCTAATCTTGAAAATCTATCAGGCTGATTTTCTAATTGGCTAACATCTATATTCTCATCTACTTTCGTAGTTTTCCCTTCCATTTGAACTCCAACCCATTTATCCCAAAAAGTAGTATCTCTTTTATCTTTTTCTTCTGCTTTTTTTAATACATCAATTTGTTTTTGTACATGAGATTCTGTTGTTAGGTTAATAGGCATAACATTAGTATCCCATTCTTTTATCCTTCTATCATTAAATAACTTCTCTTTTTCATTTATTGCTTTCTCTGCTATCGTTAAATCATCACCATCTTGTCTTATGGCATCAATTTGTTTTTCATATGGAATTGTATTATCTTTTTCTTTAGTAGTCATTTTTAAATTCACATTTTTTGAAGGAACTTCAGCTGATAAATTCATTTCCTCTGTTCTATCTTCTAACATCTTACTATAATTTCTATATCCAGTTTTTTTAGCTATCTTAGTTAAATTGAATTTGGTCATTTTTTTATCCTCTACTTTTATCAATTTCTTTTATATTTTGTTTTTAATATCAAAATCCTTTTAATTTATCTCCTATACGAAGGCCAACTATTTTTTCTTTCTAAAAATCTTGTAACTTGTTGACCGGTTCCATGATATCCTCCTCCTTGCATATTTCTCCAAAACATATTAGAACCTACTCCTTCTGTTCCAGTATAAACTCTCTTAGCAAAAGGTAATTTATTTACATGAGATTCTATAGCAGAATAACAAGCTCCAGCTACACAATCAATTACGTCATCACTTTTTACTCCATCTCCTTCTTTTTTCGGAAAAACCTTAAAACCTGTTGAAGTAAATTTCCTTTGAAGTTCAATCATTTCATTTCTTAATAAATTATCATAAGGAATTTTTAATCTACCATTGTTTATTAAATCTTCAACTTCTCTGTAAATAAGATTTTTATATTTTTGAGTAAATCTAGTTTCTTTATTTGGAATTCCTTTTTTTCTTAATTTTAAGATACTTTCTCTACTTGCAAATTGATCATAAGTTAATAACCCTATATGAAATCTTCTTTTCAAATTAATTACATAACTAATTACTTCGTTGGGATTTATAGGACTACTCGTGGGAGTCCAATATTTAATATGATCAACTACTATAATATACTCAGATTTATTAGTTTGAACATTAATATAATATTCTTTATGAACTATTACCAAGGCATAGTTATGACTAGAAGTAGCAGGATCTAAATGAACAAAATAAATTTTTCCAGGTCTACCCATACTATTATTTTGTAAGTTATGTCCCTTAAAACATAAATTAACTTGTTCTTCAGTAAAGAAATTCTCTGCCCCAATACCACTAAATTCAGCTCCGAATTCCATATTAAATTCAGATTCAGACATACTAGCTTGAGAAGTTCTTAAAGATTCTCTAGTGTGATTAGGATTAACTTGCCAAGTCGGAAGACGACAAACTAATCTATTCGGAACATTTTTCCCTGTACTATAAAGTTCATAGAATTTTCCTTCTTTTGCTCTTGGAGATGAAATACTTATTATTTTCCCATCATATATCCTCTTTATAATAACTCTTTGTTCATGTTCGTCTTTAACAAAATCTCCATTTTCATCTTTTTTATAAATTTTTCTACAATAAGTAGAAACAGTAGGAGTCAAAGCACTATAAATTCTATCACCTGATGAAGCTCCGCCAGACGTTTTATACGAAGCAACTTCGTCAAGTATAAGAACCATACAACCCATTCCCAATAAAGAATCAGAATTACTATGTCCAACTATAATCCCAATAGATCCTTTCTTCAAGGGAACTCCTTTTTCTTTGAAATTTTTATTATCTTCTTTATCTTTTGGAGTTAAAAGATAAAGTGAAGAAGCCCCAAGTCCTTCTTTCATATATTTACTTGAAAAA
>Ga0307928_10002261_pt1 | contig 14811 bp, 20 predicted proteins | sample AceLakmetagen232_FD_201815 | JGI IMG/M metagenome (GOLD analysis project Ga0307928, IMG submission 201815) | Saline water microbial communities from Ace Lake, Antarctica - #232 | ecosystem: Environmental > Aquatic > Non-marine Saline and Alkaline > Saline | place: Antarctica: Ace Lake... | reverse complement strand
ATATAATGTTTTTTCTAAATAATTAACTGCGTCTAGCCAAAGTAGTCTGTATTTTTTAGGTACGTCATCTGGCATTTTACTTATAATCTCCCTCATTTTAGATAGCTTGTATCTTATAACACCCTCTCGAAACTTGTCAGCCAATCTAAGGTTAGCTTCAAGTACCGAATTGATGTGCTTTTTCTCAATGATTCCGTCAGATATGAGCGAATCAATTGTTGGCCCGAAGTCGAATTCCTTCATACTTCTTTTATGTTATATGGATCAAGTCCAAAGAATTTTCTTACTTTTTGCCACCTAGTTAGCTTCATCGGTGTACCGAAGAAACCACTCTCTTTTGGAATTTTCTGTTTTACTATGTTTACTAATGGTTGGCTATAAGAAAAATTGCTATTATCTATAGCTCTGTTTATCATCTCCTCTAAAATCTTACTCTTCTCTTCGTCTGTTTTCATACTATAGGTTTCTCCTCTACTTCATAGTCCTCAGGTGACTCTCTCAAGTCCTTTTTGATGAACTCTGGGATGTTATCCCACCCTTTCCAAATAAGGATCTCCATTGATTTCCTGAACGCATTTCCTAACATCATACTAGTTTTGCAGTTATTTACTTATATAGTTATTATAGATTATATAAAGGATATGGTCAAACTAGACTGTTGATAACTTATCAAACCATTGTTCTTTGATGCGATTTGCTATCTGATAGATCATAAGTGGTGGAACTGACATTCCTATGATATAAGTAGCACTATTGAGCGTGTCTCTGTTGAATTTATAGTCCTGTGGAAACGACCCGATGTTCTTTAAGTCTGTTATTGAAATAGTGCTAGGCGTATCTTCTCTATAATAAGCACCAGAACTCGTGATCGTCATTGGTGTCTTTTCATCAAGTACGTAACAGACTCCGAACCTCTGATCTTTCATGCCTAAATCTTTCAAAACATCCGACATCCTCTTATGATGTTTCTTACGTATTGACCAGTATTTCTTAACTAAATCACTCATTCCTCGCTCAGAACCGTCAACTTTCTTGAACTCTTTATACAAAACTCGTTTCTCGTCAAAGTATAAATCTAAATATGGCATTTGATTGAACAATGTCTGCTTACTACCAGGAATTTTATCTACTAAGTCTTTTCTGATACTGATGAAAAATACTCGTTCACGACGCTGTGGAACTCCCATCGTCGAGGCATCCAGCAACCAATGATGTGTGTAATATCCAGCATCCTCAAAGTCTTTTAAGATCTTCTTGACGTACTCAATAGCTTCTCCTTGTAAAATACCTTTAACATTCTCTGCTATGATTACCTTAGGCTGAAGTTTCTTTGCTAAGTCTATGAAGTCAAAGAACAACGTGTCTAAAACCTGCTCTTTCTGACCCTCTCTGAACTTCTTCTTCTTCCCCCAATCCTTCTCACGATTCCCGGCCATTGAGAAGTTTGAACATGGCGGTGATCCGTCTAAAATATCTAAATCATACAACTCTTCAGGTAAATCATCACGATCTTTGAACGTCTGGATACCTTCTAAGTATGCGTATTTTGGCTCAAAATTGCCATTGTAGACCTCCATCATCTTAGGATCGATCTCATTACACCCGATAACGTCAAATCCTGTCATTTTGTATCCCATACTCGACCCACCTCCACATGAAAAACAACTGAAAACTTTGAGTCCGTTCTTCTTAACGTCTTTTATGTCTGTTAAGTTCCAATTGTATTTCATATCTTTAATAAATATTTAACCGCATCAATGAAACTAAGTTTTAATTTCTCTTGAACTAATTTAATATTATCCCCTCCATTAGTACAAACAAAGCAATGATACGAGTTCGTCTCTTTATATATAACTAAACTCGGCTTGGTGTCGTCGTGGAACGGACACAGTGCCCGGAGTCTGTCGCCCGCCTCCTGACCAATCTTGTCAAGCAATCCAAGACTCTCAATTGGCACAAGTTTCGCTTCTGCTACCATTTCAGGTGTGATGTTGTTCTTGTACTTCTTGGCACTCTTTAACCTGTCACGACGATCAAGCGCATCACTCGCCTTTTTTACGTATACCTTAGCGAAGTTGTGCAGTCCGATCTCTTTTAATTGTTCTGCTGTCGCAATGTCTTTGTCAATCTCAACCATCATATGACTATCACCTCCCTCCCGTCAGGTAACCATGTAGTTAACTCATTCTCCCAAATCTTCTCGGGTGTGTACTGCTTCTCTGTCTTCATAACGTGCCACCACTCTATCATCTGTGCGTACTGGTCACGATCGATCTTACCTTCGTTATAGACTTCTAATATCTTCGCCTGCGTCTCGTAAGTAGCGATTTTTTGTAATGTCTTTAATGTTACGATCATAGGTTTGTTTTTATTACTTAAAACACGCTGCTAAAAATGGAAGTATAAACAGAGTAACCATGGCTACAAATGTGATTTCATAACCATCCAGTCCAAGAACCTTGAACATTTTGTAATATCCATAAAAAATTGCTACCACTACGAATGTTTTTAGGATTATCATACTTATTTGTTCTGATTTATTTAAACACATCATCAGCAGATTCCATCTCATGCTCCTTAATCTGATTTACTGTGTACCGGTCATCCTCTGATAATCTTCGTATATTATACTTAGCCACTCCCTTCGACCTTTTAACCTTTGGATTACGATTGATCGACTTTGCGAACTTCTGCTTACCCATTCCACCCTTCAAACCAGAGTCCTCACAGAACTTAGTGAAATGAACGTAGATTGTGTTGATGTCCTCCGTCGGCTCATCTATGAAATCTACCCAGTCACTCGCCAAGAATATCTCAGCATTGTTAGATGTCTCGCGCAATTTCTCATACTCAGCCTTAGCCAATCGACTCTCTGTATATTGATAGTTGTTCGCCACCAACCTCCGGAGTGCTCGTAACCAACTACTTATGATGTATTTACTCTCCAACTCAAGCGCCTCTCCTAACCCCTCAATCCGATTCTTACTTCCCATCTTGAAATTACCGTTGAATGGAATTACAACTAACCGCTTCTCTATCTCCCAACCCATGTTAGGAAACGTCGGCGCGTCATTTGATATGAAAAACATCTTCGCAAAGTTCCGGAACGTGAACGAATCCTGGTACAAAAATCTGGCTCGAATACCCTCACCAGTTACCAAATTCTTGAACGAGGCACTGTCGAGTCTCTTACTCTCGTCCTCACTACATATATTACATATCTTTCCAAGTAAATCCGACTTCCCGAACGTGTCAGTTGTCAATGTCTCCAAACTCGCCGCTGATATGTACTCGTCTGGTAATATATGCGAAATTAAATCAGTCAAAACACTCTTACCATTATCAGAATTACCAACGTAAAACACTGCTCGAGATAATGTCTTGTGACTCCTGTAAAATAATGCTCCAAGCAATTCCTCCGTTAACATGATTAAATCTTTGTCTGGTACTATAACGTCTGTTTCTGCGTTTAACACGCCAAACGTCGATTTTAAGTAGTTATAATAGAAGGGAGCGCTCTCTTCCGTTGCCTCCTCCTCAACATAGTCATAGTCAACATATACAAAACAATATACTTTCGGCGTGTGCTTCTCCAATTTACCAGTCTTTGAGTTATACAATCCATTAGTGAACGATGTGTGGTTGAACGCCAAGTCCGACTCTGAAACTATCCTCTCATCAGCAATCGCCATCTTCATTGTACTTATAAGATTAGTTGCGAAGTTGTCCGACATGTCCCAGTCAATGTTAGCGTCATTCCTTAATATCTGGTACAACTTCCTCTTTAACTGCTTCTGAGTCATCCTCTTATAATATCGATCCTTATACATGAAAAAACAATCCCAGTCCTCACAGTAAACTAAATGCTCGAAGTTTGCGAAAATGAAATCTGCCGCGTCAGAACACTTTGTCTTTGCCGCCATTGAATTTTCTCTTCTGATTTTTAGAATGTCGATCTCTGTGAAGTCTTCTTCCATATATTTTAAGTTCTTAATGAAAAAACCCCAGAAGGTGTTGTCTGCAATGGCTAATATCACCATCAATAATTGAATATTGCAACACACTTTCCGAGGTTATTTCATTATATTATTTCTTGCAGATTAGTTAAGTTGTAACTGATTTCATTATATACTATTTCTAAAACTTTTGGAAATGTCAGCCTGTGTATAACTATTATTTATATAGTCTACCACCAAAATTGCCAAATCCTTTATATACTCTTTATATATTATTTATATGCTGTGTGTAACTTTGTCAACCCCCCAAATAAATATAGGCATTTTTTAAAATGCTTATAAATGCCTATACTATTTACCACTTTCGCTCGTCTTTGTCAAAATAAATATAGGCAATATAAGGGCGTTTCAAAAATGCCTATACGTTTTCTGTTGTAAGTTTAGTGTATATTTATGAGAATATAGGCATATAGGCATTTTACTAAAAGTTATATATAATAAATATATCGTGTAAACTTAGTATAGGCCTATTATCTGTAGATACTTTTCTCGAAAATGCCTATATGCCTATATTGCCTATATTTGTGTTGATATTTGTAGTCGTTTGTGTCATAATTAGCCAAAAAATGTGTTATAATATGTTGTTTTTAACCTTGACTTTTTCAAAAAAGTGTGCTATGATTAAAGCAGTAATTCATAGTAATGGAGAGAGAGCTATGATAAAGATAAAAACAACTCAAAAAGTAAGACGCTAGAGATAGTCGTCTTGTTTTTCGTTGAGAGCTTATAGATACGGAAGCAAATCAGATAAATCAAAAATCAACTTAATGGCACACTCATCTTGGCTCTGGCTAGGAAAGCTGTGCTTGGTGGTGATAAAGTCCGTTTAAACTGTGAGTTCTCAATGGAAACTGAGATGAAAATTTGTGGAGTAGATCATAAAGTAAGCCTTCAAAACGATGATGGGATGCAGGTTATTGTTTACGAGAGATTAAAAGACTGTGAGCCTAGTGGATACGAGAGTCACCACGATAAAGAATAGTATATGAACACAAATAGCAAGCAGTAAAACATAAACTTAAATAGATATGCCAAAAAAAGATGAAGAATTCAGTCTTTCCACCGTTCTGAAAGAACAGATGGCTAAGATTGATCCAACTGATCCAAAGAAGCGCCTTTACGCTGAGATATTTGTTGAGAAGCTGATTCAGAAAGCTATTAAAGATAGTAACTCACAATCATATAAATTGATATTTAGTTATGTGGACGGTCTCCCTAAGCAGTCAATTGAGGTTGATACTGGTGACAACATAAATAACATATTAAAAAAACTGCATGGAATTGACTCTGGAAAACAAGAAACTCCTAGTGAACAAGGAGTGGAGGATGAGCCATCTGTACAAGATTATCAACAAGAAGGGGGAGTTGGTGACGTTCAAGCCGAACAAAGCCCAATTGAAATATTCGTCGGACAAGAGGCCGAAGAAGATAGTCTTAAAGGCTAGGCAACTTGGATTCACAACGTACGAGTGTATTGATACATTGGACGAGTGTTTGTTCAATGAGAATTTTAATGGTGGTATTATTGCACATGACATGGAGTCGATGGAAGAGATATTTACTAAGATTAAGTTGGCATGGGAGCATTTCCCTTTGAAGTCACTCGGGTGGGAGGCTAACACAGAACGAGCCAATCAGCTTAGTTTCAATAATGGTAGTAAGGCGAGAGTTGCATTGTCGTTTAGATCAGCAACACTTAACAAGCTCCACGTATCAGAGTTGGGTAAGATATCAGCTAAGTATCCAAATAAAGCGAAAGAGATTATATCCGGGTCGTTTGAGTCTGTTCCTAAAGGAGGACGGATCTCAGTCGAGAGTACAGCTGAAGGAGAGTATGGATACTTCTATGATTTGTTCTGGGACGCGTGGGACGAACTGAACGATTTCTCTGCTCATTTCTATCCTTGGCACGAACACGATGAGTATCAAGTGGATGTGGTTGATGTGCCAGAAGACCTTAAGAAGTATCAAAGTTTATATAATTTAACAGACAGACAGATCAGTTGGTATTATAAGAAATGGACAACATCAAAAGATCTTATGAAGCAAGAGAATCCAACTACACCAGAGGAAGCGTTTGAGAGTAGTAGTGGCAAGGTGTTCAATGCTGATTTCATAACGGAGATGTTACAAGTGACAGAGACTGGCGTTAAGGTTGGTAACTGGGTGTATTACGAAGATTTCATACCAAATCATGACTATGGATTAGGCGCTGATGTTGCTGAGGGTATTGGAAGAGATTACTCAACTATAATCATAATTGATTTCAGTAGAAGGAACATGAGTGGAGTGATAATTCCGAAGGTGGTTGCAAGGTTCAAGAGCAACACCATTGATCCAACGATGTTCGCATACGAGATCAAGACAGGTGGTAATAAGTACGGCGCATGTATTGCGGCAGTTGAGAGGAACAATCATGGTCACGCCACACTTGCAAGATTACAAGACATTTACCCTAATATATACTCACAGGATATTCAGATTAAAGATAATGTTGTACTTCATAAGAGTAATAAGTTGGGTTGGCTAACGACGAGTTCAAGTAAGCCACAAATCATCTTTGCATTGAAGAGAGCTACGGAGGAGTACTCGATCAGTATCCCGGACAGAGCAGTGCTTAGGGAGTTGAAAATGTACGATGACAACGCACTTAAGACGATGAAGTATGACGAAGAGTTAACAAATCACTTTGACTTAGTAATTGCACTGGCGATCGCATACGAGATGAGGAACGAGTGTGTATCCATGAATAGTGTACAAATAATAAACGATGAGACGGCTGACATGACAGCCATTTCCGAATTTTAATAATATATGGACAAGATAAAAACGCCAGCTGAAGTGATTGAGATCAAGCCTCAAGAACTTAGCAAAGAAGATCAAGTGTACAAGGGAGCTATTTTCAAGCGAATGGAGCAGTCAAGAGATACAAGAGAAGTTTCACACGTTGAGTTTGATGGAATGGGAATGAACGACTGGGTACAGTTCAATGCAAAGACTGCTAACTCGTCAATCCCACCGAGAAAGAATAAAGCTGATACTAGTATTGTCACTGGAACACCGAGGAATAAGATGAAGGCTATTATTAGTCACATCATGAAGATGAACTTAGACGCTGACGTACTGGCATACGATAAAGACAAACGACAGGATATAGTTCTCGGAAAGACAATGAGTAAACTTATCAAGAAAGCTCAAGAGCTTGATACTACTGATTGGGCCGGAGGTCGAGAAGAGAAGCAAAGAATGAGACTTAGAGGATTACTTGAGCAAGGAACAGTGTTCGTTGAAGAGCGATACACTCCTCGAACGATCGCATCAAAGAACATTATCGAAGGAAAGTTAACACCGGCAGACGGGTTCAAAGGACTGAAGTGGATCACAAAGATGGAGACTGATTATAAGTGTGAGAGTAAATTGTTAGACATCTCTCAAGTATACTTAGGAAATATCAAACAGTTTGAGATGAACAGACAACCGTTCATTTATACTCGTAAGGTGATGGACTATTCAGAAGCGATGACTATCTATGGTAAATGGACTGGATGGGATAACGTTGTACCTGGTAATAAATACAGTTACTTAGACGACGGATCAGACTCAATTCCTTACCGAGATTTCAGATTATATGAATTACAAACAAATCAAGTAGAAATTATAGAATACCAAGACTTACCAAATTGCGAATACAATATATTCATTAACGGAGTGATGATGTTACCTTCTAAGTTCCCAATGCCATGGGCATGGAAAGGTTATTCAATCACGAAGAGTGTATTACATCCATATTCAGATCAATTCGCATACGGTAAGAGTTTAATGCAAGAGGTGAGAGTTGATGGTGAGTTACTCGATGAGATGATTCGGATGCTTATTCATAAGACTAAGCAGAGCATCAAGCCACCGATGGCTAATAAGAACAAAGGAATCCTATCACCTAGAATATACGATCCGGGAACATTGTGGAGTGGACTTGACGTGACAAAGCTCAACAAGATCATCGATCATCAGGGTGTTACTAGTTCAGAGTTCCAGATGTTCGGACTGATCAACGACATAGTTGACAAGAAGACAATCAATCCTACAATGCAGGGTCAAGAGACTGGCGGTAATCCTACTGCTACTCAGATCATGTTAACTCAGAAACAGGCAGAGGTTAACTTATACTTAATCCTATTCGCAGTACAGATCATGGAGGAGCGAGTGTCATACCTTAAACTGTTCAACATCCTATCCAATTGGACAAAGCCGATTGATTACGAGGTAGACGGAGTGACAAAAAAATTGAAAGAAGTATATAGAAAAGAAGAAGTCGATGACGAAGTGATTGAGTTCGAAAACACTGAACCAGGTGGTAAAGATAGAATCAACACTTCATTTAGAATGATGGAAGAACAACAGTTAGCTGAGAAGGTTAAGAGTGGTACTAAGTCGCGAGTGGTCATTCACTTACCACTATTAAAGAAGTTACGATACAAGTTTTACATAAAGGTTAACGCTAGTGAACGAGCCAGTGACAATCTTAATAAAGTATTGTTCGGTGAGATGATGAACCAAGTTGTCACATACTTCCCAGAAGAATTGAACAGAGAATACTTCCAGAAAGAATGGGCGATAGCATGGGATAAGAACCCAGCAGAAGCGTTCCAAGCGTCTAGTATGGAAGCTATGGAAGGGATGGTTGGTGACAAGGGTAAACAACCTCCTGTGGCAAACAAGATGGCTGGTGGAGTTAAAGCAAGTCCTAAACAACTAATGAAATAACTATGTTCTGGTTCAAGAAGAAAAAAGAAGAGCAAGTGTTGGATTATGAATTAGAAGATGTGTTGAATAGAGACTTGATGAGTGATGAGGACTACGACATGAATGATTTTCAAACAGATAGACCAATTGACTTAACACGAGTCAACTTAGGCTTATTGCCAATCAATTGGGACATCAATGACGAGCCAAAGACAAAGGAGTATCTTCGTGATTGTAAGTCATTGAACGAAAACGCCACTTTAAGAGATGCAATAGAGACAATCATCAAAGCTCAAATAGAGCATATTGCGATGGATTGTCCTGATGAAAGAAGTGCTACGTTATCAAGAGGATCAATCAACGGGTTATGTTTATTGAAAGAACGTTTACAAGAAAACAGTAATATATACGATGAAAGTGAAGTGGAGGTAGAAGCACCAGACGCTGAAAAGATATTTGAATAGAAAAGACTATGGTCTCGTCCAGCCTTATTTAAATGGATTGTTAACAAATAAGTAGAAGAAGCTATGGATTACGAAGAGCTAGAGAAAAAGGTAGAGGAACTTGAGGCGGAGAAGGAAATAGCCAACCTCAAGTTAGAAGAGTTAGAAGAGGGGAACAAGACACTTCAAGAGAGTTTAGACACAGCAGAGACTAAGCTTGAGGGCGAAGGAAAGAAGGACAAGAACTTCGCCAACTTGAGGAAGACGAAGGAACAAATCGAAGAAGAGAAAAAGGACATGGCGACTAAAGTCGAAGAGTTGACAAAAGAGATCGGCGACATGAAACAAGCCGACCTTGATAAGGTCAAGGACAAAGTCATGAAGCAGTACGCCGGCGACGACGAAGAGCTTCAAAAGAAGATTGAGTCACAGCTAGACATTATTTCAGCTGACTTACCAATGGAGGAGAGATTGGCAAAGGCAGTAGAGCTTTCAGGTATTAAACCAGGACACGAAAACAACAGTTTCTACGGAGGTGTTGGAATCGATGGATCAGGTGACGTACCAGTAAAGAAAGGCAATTATCTTGAAACAGAACAAGGAAAAGCAATGGCTGAATCGTTGGAAATTGATTTAACTAATGGTGATGATAAAAAGGAATAATATATGACAGACCTAAAAGAACAAGTAGGTAAAGAAGATCCTAAGGTAACTGTAAAAGAAGAAGGAAAAGAGATCGTTACAGTGTCAAAAACACAGTTAGATGCGCTTATAAAGAACAATAAGAGTTTATCTGAGAGATTAGAGACACTTGAGACAAGAACTAAGCCAAAGGTAGCCACCAAGATCAAAGAAAGCTTTGGTCGTATGCGTAAGTGGGAGGATAAGTACGTGGTAGAAGACATTAAAAATGTTAGAGAGAAGATATTACTAAACGAAATCGACGAGAAAGAGAAGTTCTTAGTATGTGACGTAGTTGTTGGCGACGGTGAAAACGAACCGGAGACAATCAAAGACGTAAGATACTTGAAGTTCTTAGAAGAAGCAGAAGTAATTGACGTTGAGATAGTGGATAACGTTAAGAAAGAAATTTCTGAGTTCGCAGATCCTAAGAACCCAATGATCGCAGTTAAAAAGTACGAAGAAAAAGGTGATAACATCGGGATGAAACAGGTTGGTACTATTCAAAATGTTATAACCACACCTAAGACAACGCTTACTGTTAAACTTCCTGATGGGAAGAAGATCAAGTTAAGTAATAATGCTCTAAACATTTAATATGTCAAACAAACCAATAAACGAAGACGAGGAATCAGATCTATCACAAGAACGTGATGATAGATGTGAAGTTTTAGCTAGTAAGTCGTTAGCAATCATTGGAAGTGTTGACGGTGTTTACTTAGGTAACTCAGCAGAGGAAAAGGTGGCTCATTATAACCCAATTCTTAAAAGATTGATGGAGTTATATAAAAATGAAGACGCTAGACTTTCAGAGATTACTTACGTGCATCAGATCATAATGGAAGCAATTTCTCATCTACAGAACTATACAAGCGCTTCAATTCAAAAGCATAGTGCGAAAATACAGGAAAGTTTCTATGGTAAACCTCCGGAAGAAGTAACAATGGCAGATATAGCAGAGAAATTAGAAGAAATCGAATCAAAAGAATAGATATGTGAGGGGGTTAATTCCCCCTCTACAATCAAAATCGTTAGCTTGTCCGTTAGTCAAGCCTATGGCAGATGCCCTTAGGTCTTTTTTGCCTACAAGTCATTAGATAATAGTGCATAACAGTGCATTTCAACCTAATGAGTTGGCGGTGAAACTCTATCGATCTTCGAGGAAGGCACCTCGTAAAAAACGTAAGATTGAATTTAATTAAAAAGTTTAACAGAAATTATTATGTTTAAAGTGATTTCAGGTAGTGCCAAAGTTGAATGGTTTCCAAAAATCGCATCAACAGTATTCACAAATGGTGGATTAGTTTATGCAGACGGAAGTGGAGCTATACAACCGGCTGACGCTACTGCAGGTGATATCTTTGGTATTATCCTTAAAACAATAGCAGCAACAGACGATGACTACGCTTCAACAACACGAGTACCAATCCAAAAGATTTATGCAGGTGATGTGATTGAAGCAGACGTTACAACAGGAACATTAACAGCCGCAATGGTTGGTAATCAATACGATCTAACAGACGCAAACGGAGTAGATGTTACAGCAACTTCCAAATTGGTAGTTACATGTGTCGGGTTCATCTCAGCGTCAAAAGGACTTTTCAAGATCAATGCTATCATTGAGACTGCAAATGTCGCAACAACTTAATTCACTAATAGAAATATTATATGTCAGGACCAGGATTACAAACTACTCTATTGAATATTGTTTCTTTGAGTGAGTTTACAGACTTAGTAGACAAAAAGTTTGAACTATCAAAGAACATGGTAGAGACAAACATCGCTCGACAGTTATTCATCTATTCAGATGAAGGAGCAAATACAGGTAATACTCGTCGTTTTGACGAAGTAGACGTACAAACATTCGGTAGATTGAAAGAAGAAGGAGCTGATGCAAAGAAAGCTTCTGTTGGTGTTGGATACTACAAGATCATGACAGCAAAACGTATTGCGATGGAAATTGATATTACATGGGAAATGAGAAAATATAACAAGAAACCAGAGGTTATTTCTCAGTTGACTTCATTAAACCAATTCGGCCCACAACGTTTAGAATTAGATCTATCTCACGTATTCACATTTTGTTCATCTAGTTCTTATGTAGACATGGACGGAACTACAGTTGATGTTACAACTGGTGACGGTAATCCACTTGTTTACGCTACTAAAGATTTAGCATTTTCATCTGAGACTTATAGAAATAGAGTTTCAGGAGATCCTATCTTTTCACAAGGTGGTTTAGAATCAGCTGAAAAATTAGCTGTTTCAGACATTTTGTCTAATTTCGGAGAACGAAGAACGTTAAATTTCAATAAGATTGTCACAACTGATGATCCTAATACATGTAGAACAGTTAAACAGGTTTTACAATCAACAGCAGACATCGACGCACCACAAGCTGGCGTTATGAATACTTTCAAAGATTCATACATGCACGTTAAATTACCTTGGTTAGCTACAGATAATGTAGGTGGTCGAGATTCCACAAAACGAAGATGGTGGTTCACTGGTGCGTTTGGTCAAGGAGCTTCAGCTTCATGGCAGGCTTACTTAGGTATTTGGGAACAACCAAACCTAAAATCACCTGCTCAAGGCAATAACGGTGAAGATGTACATAATGATAACTGGACTTACGGATGTAGAATGAGTTACGGACAGGTCACATTATCAGGTAGAGGTCTTATCGGATCACTTCCAACAAGTTAGTATTAAATCAACAGTTTTATAGATTATGAGAGGTTTCTCTAGGTCGGAGGTGGATCTATTAAGACTTAATCAAAAATTACTATGAATTTTAATCAAAATTCAGGATACGGAAGAGCTTTATTAGACTCAGTTCGTTCAGCTGTTCCAACATTCGGTAGAGTCTTTATTGTAATGGATCCAGATGATTACGATGAGGAAAACTTCCAAAGAATGAAAGAAGTATTCTTGGATGATCCATTGGGAAAAATCAGATTTTATACAGACTTAGCTACAGCTTACGCTGCTATGGAATCAAACAATAATGACGTTTGTGTCTTAGACGGTAATTCAACTCACGCCTTAACTGCTGAATTGAATATCACAAAGAATAGATGTCATTTCATTGGTCTTGATTACTTAATGGGAATCAAACGAAAACAAGGACAAAGTTCAAAGATTGGTATCGGAGTTACAGTTGCTACAGGTGATGTATCTGCAATCTTAAACACTGGAGTTAGAAATAGTTTCAGAGGGTTAAAGATTTCAAGTACAAATACATTGACTCAAGCATTATATTCTTTTGTTGACGGTGGTGAATATACATACATGGACAGTTGTGAAGTTGTTTTCTTGGGAAAACTTACAGCTACTAATGTTGCGGACTTAGTTTGTAACGGTGATTCTTCAGTGTATAAGAACATGTCATTTGGATCTACAGCTCAAGAGGTTACTGCTAATGGAGCAAGACCTAATGTACTTCTTACAGGTGGAATTGTTTCAGGTAAGAAAGCAAGAGATGTACGATTTGAAAATTGTGATTTCTTATACAAGTGTGGTGACGTTGACAACAGATTTGTTTACGGAGCTAACGCTACTGACGTTGAAAGATTAATGAAATTCGAAAATTGCATGTTTTTCAACAATCCTTTATCTGCTACAACTCCAGCTATTGCTGTTACAGTTGGTGCAGCACAAACAGAAGGATCAATTTTCTTAGATTCAAGATGTTCAATTGTTGACGTAACTGTTATGGCTGGAACAGGACTTGGTATTTATACTTTAGCTCCTAGTTCTCCAACTTACGCTACTTCTGGACTATCTGTTAACGCCTAATTCATTAAACTAATTTAATATGGAACGATCATTAAACTCTGACCTAAAAGAATTTGGTATTGATGAATATGCAAAATCAAAGGCTAAGAAGGTAGAAAAAAAAGAGGTTAAAAAAAAGAAATAGACCTTATTTAGGGGAGGCACTTTCTTGTCTCCCCAATAATAAGGTTTAATAATAATACAATTTTATGCAAACAAACTATTTAAACAAGGTAGTTCGCACAAGTTTAATCACAACAACAAGTTACGTTGCAGGTACAGTATTAGAAGATATGGAATCATTTAATCAACTTATTTTAGAAGTTGCATTTACTATTGGTTCACTTACATCGGCGGAATTAAAGATAGAATATTCTAATGATGGAACAACTTATTTCCAAGATACTAATAAATCAATTTCAAGTGGAGTAAGCACTCTATATCTTGCTAATTATACATGGACTGCAGGTGGAAATTATCAAATTGAAGTTCCAGTATTAGCTAGATTCATTAAAATAAGTGTCAAGGGAACAGGAACAGTAACTAATTCATTAATAGCTATAACAAGCAGAGTAAGTTATGTCTAAAACATTCAACAATTCAACAGTAGAAGAGTTGGTTGACAACAAAGCTGAGTTGATTGATGATGTTCATAGGTTGGCTGGTAAAATAAATGATTATAATGAAGATGTAAAAAAGATTGAAGTTTTAACAGATAAAATATCTGAACTTGAATTATCAATAAACGATAATAAATCAAACTTAATACTGTTAGATAAAAAGATAAAAGAAAAAGAAATAGAACTAAAGAAAAGTTCTGAGATTTTTATTACAAATAAAAGTGAAAATGAAATTGAGATTGAATCTTTAATTAAAAAAACAAGAACAATAAAAGATAATCTTGAAACTAATGAGATAGAGTTCGATAAAAGAAATAAATTAATTGAACTTTGTAATAGAAATATAGAAGAATTAAAAATTGATATAAACAATTTAGATGATAAATTATCTGAAAAAGAAGATATTTTATTATGTAAAAAACAAAAAATATCAAAAGATAATGAAAGAATAAAAGAACAAGAACTTTCAATAGAGGTAAATAATGAACAGTTATCTAAGACTTTAGTAGAATTAAATAATGCAAATGATTC
>Ga0307928_10002260_pt1 | contig 14813 bp, 13 predicted proteins | sample AceLakmetagen232_FD_201815 | JGI IMG/M metagenome (GOLD analysis project Ga0307928, IMG submission 201815) | Saline water microbial communities from Ace Lake, Antarctica - #232 | ecosystem: Environmental > Aquatic > Non-marine Saline and Alkaline > Saline | place: Antarctica: Ace Lake... | reverse complement strand
GTATCGTGGATATACATCGACGGACGGGTGATCTGTGATTCACTCACACCTACCACCGCCGCACGTAATACCGTATTGCCATTTCAGTACAATGAGGCGGTCGCTCTCGAAATCCATGATATTGTCACTGGCGGTCCCGACGTCGTAGCGATAAACGACGAACCCAACATCTACCCGACTCTTTCGTGGAATCGAGATGATAACGCTGACTTTTACAAAGTCTACCATCAGGCGTATGGTGAATCGGAGTCGACGTTAGCCACCATCAACGCAGAATCAACCATATCGTTATACACGTATGTGTGCGTAGCTCCACTAGTTAATGGATGGCATTTCTTTCGTGTCGAGTCGATTGATACTGCCGGAAACGAATCAACGCAAGTTGCACTATCGTATCATGCAATGGATATACCAGTGTCAGCAAGTACGCTAACAGTTGAAGATGGCAGTTCTAGCGGGCTGTTCAACTTCGCATCAACGTAAGGATAATCATGGCTACCCCAACAGCGGATAAACTCAGGGCGTATTTCCCATCGAAGTATGTTGCGGCAGATGGCAACTCACTTACCGAACAAACAGCAGATGCAGGCGGTTCGGTGACTACTATCGTTGACTCGGCATTGGTCGAAGCAGACGACTATTGGAACGGTGCTGTTGGGTGGTTTGAGGGCGACACCACAACCGCTGCATTGCGGTCAGCTAGATTTCACGTCAAGGACTTCACTGCGTCGACAGACACGCTTACTTTGTATCAGGACTTGCCGGGTATACCAGTGGCAGGTGATACGTACCGATTAGCCCTCGGTGGCAGCTACCGTAGTTCTATGGAGCTACGCGGTATGAATGTTGGCGGCAATCTGCCAGAAGAGAAGACAATTACCGGCACAAATATCACTGGTCTTACTGTCAAAAAAGCGTCAGCCAATTTGGGTACTGGCACCTTGACGGTATTCTACGACAAAAGTGCCGACGAACTCTTTATAAAAATGGATGGCAGTTACGGCGTGGCATTGGACGTTTCGGCTAATGTGTCAGATGGGATCGTGTTTACCGACGATGGCGAGTCGTGGCTCCAAGTAACTACTGTGGCCGCAAGTCTACCAGCCGCAGATCAGACCGATACATGGACACTCTCGTACCCCGAACGCACATTCACTCCAGATTTTGAAGGTTATGAGAGTACCAACGGCAACACCAGATACCGACTTGAAGTGATAAAGAACACCGGCACAGATCAGATGGTTGACCTCAAAGTCTATTCGTCAGTACCGTCTGGTGCCGCTACGACAATTGCCAGTGGCGAGAGCCTTACGACGGCAGTGGGAAATTTTGATGTTGTTTCGGCATCCGGTTGGCCCACTAAGAGTTTTTGGGTAGAAAACACTACCGCCAACGATTGCCGATACGTCTACTATCGAAGTGGAAACACCTTGTATTGTGCCGCTGGCGTGACGTATCCCGGCAGAACAAGGGGATATACCTCAACATCATGGGCCGCAACGAACGCAATCAGACTAATGCCAGACGTCGACCTTGGCTTAGACGCTCCAGCCATTTACCCGGCGACAGGCCAATTCGAGAATCCATCAACAGAGAATACGTCACCAGTAGGCGTGACATTCGACAACTATCGCAGTTCGGCAACATTAACCATTGGGAATCTGGCTGCTGGGGCAATATACGGTGTTTGGCGTAGCGAAGTCATAATCATAGGCCACCATGCCAGATCGAACGTCGACATGGACTCTCACTATTTATGGAGCTAAACGATGGTTGCCACCTCAAATGCAGCACGACTTGACCTGAACGGTAGTACCGTAGTTTTCGCCTCAAACGTCGCACGGCTTGATCTGAGGGCCTCTGTTGGTTTAGGGCTGTTTAATCGCATTGACGCCATAGCAGAGACAGGAACGGCCTTCTACGCTCGAAATATCACTACTAGCGTGGCATCGTACCTTGGATTTTCTGCCGATGGCACGTTAACAGACGTATCTCTAGCCAATGGGACTTACGAAATTGAAGCCAGAACTAGTCGAAACCTCTGGGATGAGGCTCGAACGAGGAAAGTTACCACCGTCGTGATTGCGACTGGTGCGGTTAGTACGTCTGGTTTGCCGGCGATTCAGAACCTTGCCCGTGAGATCGTATCCGAAGAATCGGTGATCGAGTGGAATATCTCAGAGGAGTTTTCGACTACTGGCGTGTCGTTTGGACTCTGGTTCTCGGCCACTAGTCCGGTTTCTACCGCTGGCGATCCTGACATTACCGTCGACCATTTAGGCATAATAACCAACAATTACATCTACACGTACACCCAAACAGCGAACAGATACGTTGCCGTAGCGGCTATTACTGATACGGATGTTGGCCCCAGTTCTGAACTCTACATGAGTTGGGACACGTCGACACCAAGTAGCCCCGGCAATGTCACGATAGAATAAGCGACCCCCCTAGAATAGTTTCGTCTTGCGTTTTAGACGAAAGAGTGGTATAGCGGCACAAAATCTCATTAGGAGGGTTACGTCATGGCATATCCAACAGGTTCAGCGAGTCGTATTAGAAAGCAACGTGCAAAACGAAGGCCGATGTTTGGCGAGTCGGCCCTTAGCCTTATGGGGCCGGGTGGCAGCACTCGACCGCCATCAACACCCCCAGCACCCAGTCAAGCAGCACCATTTGGGCCTCAGCGAACGCCATTAAACCAAAATGTTGCCGGTCTAGCACCAGCAACTCAAGAGGAGGAAATTGCGGCAAGCCCACTAATGCAGGCACTCAGGGCTGCTAACGCACAACGTATCGAACAAAGGCCAGAAGCAGAACAGCCAAGTCGATTTGGGGCCAATCAAGCACAGTTAGCAGAAGCACTCAATGGTCGTTCACCAACTGGCGCGTTAGACGATCAATATACTGGCTCACCGGGACGATTCTCTGGCGCAAACTACGGTGCGGCGGTAGAGAGGGAGAGCGCACGAAGAGAAGAGGACGCCAAAAACTCGCTGGCTTTCCAAACACGATATGGACAGCGAAGTGCCCCTGGCCTCAATCAAATCCAATTAAGCGATGGTGACCTGCCAGAAAGCGCACGGAATTTTCAACCACAGACGCAGGCAGGAAGCGATGCGATGCGTAGGATGCAGTTACAGGGAAATACTGGGTATCAAGGTGCTGTTGATAGTGCGAGAACTTCGCTTGACGCAGCAAGGCAGGGTCAGTACATACCAACACAAGCAATGACGGTTATGGGTGGTATTGGTTCTCAAACGCCGCAATCTGCATCACCCGCTAGTGCCGTAGCTCAGGATCGTTACGGTCTTGGCACGGACGCAACTATGGCAGACGCATTTCAAGCACGATCCGTACAGCGAGACCAAGCGAAACGTAACCAATTCGCGTCGCTTGGGGCCAGGCAGCAGATGGTGACTCGCAACGCTCAGAATCGTGCGGGACGCAGGCGTGGTCAAGCCGCCCTGCCGCAACTCACTCGACCGCAAGCAGAATACCTTGCGACGATTAGCTCGGGTGGCGAACCAACGATGGCGCAGGGGTTCGCGGCGGGTGGCAAGGAGCCAGCAATGGCAACGCAAGAGTACACGCAAGCAAACCTGATGAACTCGCTACTTAGCTCAGAGGGCGGCCCGGCACTCATCACCCAAGCGATGGCAAACCCAGACACACCGCTGGGAAAATTGATAACTGCGTGGATGTCAGGCGGTGGGAAAATGCAGGGTAAAGTTACGGAGAAAGCAAAGCCAGAACCGTCATACGCTGACCGACAATTCCCGTGGACAAAACAAGCGGCAGGAGGTATAGCTAACTGGTTTAATAAAGGGCAATTCCCGTGGACAATGCAGGCGATGGATTGGTTTAAGAAGAGTAAGCCTATGTGGGGAGGCAGTGCTGGGCCATCAATGCGTCCTCCCGATTCAGCCGTGAGCGTCAGATAACTATTTGCGTCATGCAGATCAAGGCATAGCCAATGGCATTTCAATCCATATTTGAACCATTTGAGCAACAGGCGTCGCCGTTCACCGCGAACGATACTCTTGGGACGATGTTCACCGCCCCCAAGAAAAAAAAGCGGCAGAGGCGACAAGGACAGGCAGCAACCGCAGCGGAGAAGTCTGCGTTGCGTAAGATCGGGGAGGGTACGTTAAGCGGGCTCGCCACCGCTGGTGCAACGCTTGATACGCCTGCCGGGGCAATCCGTAACATCCTTACCGGCAAGGCGCCTAGCATTGACCCGTTCTCGTTTGAAGGGCGTTCGTCCGGTCGTGACGTATTGCAGAACTACTTGCCAATCCCCAAGAACATCGAGGGGTTCCATCCAATTGATGAGCCACTTGACGCCCTGCTTGACGTTGCCGGTCTTGCTACGGAGATTGGACTAGACCCGCTGACGTACACAACCTTCGGCGGGGCGGCAGTTGGCAGGGCGGGAAAAGCTATCCAACGCGCAGGGCTATGGGACTTCGTACCAGAAGCGGCGGCGAAGTACGGCACGAAAGCGACGGGTGAAGGCTACGGTCGTATGGCGGCACGGCAAAACCTAACGCCGAAGAAATTGCTTGCGTCCATGCCTAGTGATATTCGTAAGGTCGCAACCGGCAAACTCAAATCACAAGCAGATCAACTTGGCGTACCACTCAAACAGATGTGGAACGAACCACTTGGCGGCGCACTTGCGTTCTGGCCAACACAAACGGCAATTGGCAAAGCTGGCGGTATCGGTGGCAAGGTCGCCAAAGCCCTTGACCCAATTGCAGAAGCAGTCCGATACGGCAAGTACAGCCCAATGCGAGCCAGCTACGCGATGTTTTCACCTGCAATGGAAGGCAGAACCCTGCCAACCGTCCAGAAGCAACTACAACACACGGCGGCGAAATCGGAGTTCAGAATAGAGGCCATCAAGCAAAAGTGGCACGGTCGTATTGCAGAGGCAGCAGCCCTTGGGCATATTGGCGAAGGAATGGAAGCAGTCAACCATGCCAGAAAAGACAGAATGTTTGGCGAGCTTGGCGAGGACGCAATCAGGCTTGACAACCCCCGCATGGAAGAAATCATGCGAGAAACTGTTGGTGAGGGCAAGGGACAGTTGACGAACGAACAGTGGATGGGACTTGCCACCGAAGCCCTTGATGACCTCGCCGACCTTGGCTATATGCGGCGGGGCAGGCTGACTTTTGCCACACCGTTAGTCCCAGGCCAAAAAGGGTTGTTCGGCACAAAGCACTCGTCGATGACCGGAAGGAAAAATGTTCTAAAAGGGTCGCCCATTGGTTCGGAGTTTCCGAACAGATTATCGCTCGACAAGGCAATTAGCGGAACCGCAACGGCAGCGGAAATCGGGCCACGAATGTCGGCAGCAACTCGCCAAAATCTAATAAAGGACGTTGCTGCCCGTCAAGGAACGACAGTCAAGGAAGCCACGGAAATAGTAAGAGACTTATTCCCCCGCACTAGCAAGAAGGCGGTTGATCTTGATGCGGCAGTTAAGCATATCTACGCCAACTACAAAGACGAATTGCCAGAAAACTTCACGAAAGAAGACGTATACCAACTGGCCCAAACGGTATCTGAGTTTGACCCTCGTTATTCAGCATTGCAAATACCGATATTCGCTCATCACCCACTAATTGACAGCATGGAGCGCGAGTTGCTTGGGCAAAAGGCCACCGCCAACGCCGAAACAGTTTACGACCTAATTGCCAAGTTTGCCAAACCAAGACGTGAAATGCCCTTAGACGAAAGTCGAATGTCAATCACGGAGGCATTGGAGCAATCGGATCTTGTCGGCGATGCGTCGCATAAGCAAATGCTTAGCAGAATACCAAAATTACTTGACGAAACAAGATCAGGATTGATGAGCGATAAAACCGTACTCGACAACATATACATACCACAAAACGTCGCCGCTGACGTAATTGGACTTGGCAAAATGCTCACGTCCACAAAACTTCCCGACACCGTAATGGGCCAAGTAGGCAAATTCTACGATTCATGGTTGAACTTCTTCCGAGGACACGTTACGTCGTACTGGCCTGCGTTTATGACCCGAAACCTAATGAGCGGTCAGATACAGAACCAGATTGGTGGAGCCTACGGGAAGAACCCATTTGGCAGAACTGGAATGGCGGCATCATTAAACGACGCATTGCACGCCATCGCTGGAAAAGACATCCCAAACGTCTTAGATTTTCGGATAGTAAAAGATGCCGGAATTACCGACCCTACGGAAGCCACTCGCCTTGTAATCACTAAATTGTCTGCTGGCGGTTTGGGCGGCAGGCAGCAAACTGAATTTGCGGCACACATGAGCAAAGAAGCAACGGCGACGGCCAAGGAGCTTCTAAGCGAAATCGTAGGAACACATCCATTTTCACTAAAAGAGACTTTCGGAAAACTGATACCCAGAAAGGGAACCCGAAACCCATTAACTATGCGGGGCGTTGGCGGGAATGAGGAAACCAAGTTCTTCCTGTCGCAGTTTGGCAACGACATGGGGTGGGCGGTTGAAACATTAAACCGATACGCTCCAGCATTGTCGATGATGCGACGTGGCATTGACCCGTCAGAAGCAATCAAGCGTGTCAAACTCCTGCAAGTGGACTACGTGGCTCAGGGGGTGGGCGACAAGTACATGCGGCGAATGATTCCATTTTGGGCGTTCCTAAAAGGTCAATCGGAATATCTTGCCAAGGAACTAACACAACGTCCAGGTGGCGGGGTTGCCCAAACGATCAGGGCCGAATCGTGGCTAGGTCGAGAAGCGGCACCGCAAGTCTTGCCGGACTGGTTGCAGCAGTCAGCCACCATTCCCGTTGGCGAATCGCCGGAGGGCGACCCCCGCTTGCTCACGTCATTGGGCATGATGCACGAAGATCCGCTCCAATTCCTAGCGACCAAGAAGGGCTCCCTGCCGGAGACACTTGGCAATATGGCAGTAAACGCAGGACGAGAACTACTTGGACGCACCAACCCGTTAGTCAAGACATTCCTTGAACCAGTTACGGGAACGTCTACGTGGCAGTATGGGCCTCGCGGCGGTCGAAACGTCGAGGACATGTACGGAAACCTTGGCGGGATTGCCAGCAAGGTATCAGGCAAGAAGGTCAAACTGCCATCGTGGGCCGAAAATGTCCCTCAGTTAGTCGGACTGGGACGATACGCCTCAACCATAGGGCAAGTCATACACGAAGACCGCGAATGGTGGGTGAAAGCGATAAACGTGGGGGCTGGCCCGCGAGTAACGACAGTCAAACCGTACATGCAAGAGAAGGTAATTCAAGACGAACTCGACGAAAAGAAGGCCAAACTTGGGGCCAAACAGTTCACAAACATGTACTTCCCACGCAAGTACATGGAACAGCTATCGCCAGAAGAACGGCAGAAGAGAGTCAATTTGCAGGCGTTAGACAATGCACTTCGCCGGATGCGTAAAGAAAGAAGCCGCTAACCGCTATTGACAAAAAACAGCCTTTTGTTACCGTAACGGATAATCACCGTAAACAAAAAGGCGACCAACCATGCTTCTTAGTCGCCAGGAAAGAGGATTGAAATGCACATAGCTGTTCTTGGCGCAGGCGGGTTTATTGGTGGCCATTTGGTTGGTCGATTGCTGCGTGAAGGCCATGACGTTCGGGCATTTGACATCAAACCACTCAAGGACTGGTGGCAAGCTCATGATGGTGTACCAAATCATAGTCATTTTGACTTACGACTAGATCGCAACGCCAGAACTGCATGTGCTGACACAGAACACGTCTATCAGTTAGCCGCAGACATGGGTGGGGCTGGCTACGTCTTTACGGGCGACAACGACGCTGCCATCATGCACAATTCGATGCAAATCAATCTAAATGTCGCAGCGGCCTGTAAGAGATGCGACGTCAAACGCATTCTCTACACGTCGTCCGCTTGTATCTATCCAGCCCACAATCAGACCGACCCAGATAACCCAAAATGCAATGAAGACTCGGCGTACCCCGCAGCGTGTGATAGTGAGTATGGTTGGGAAAAGATCATAAGCGAGCGACTCTACGCCAACTACATGCGTAACTACGGATTAGAGGTTCGCATTGCACGACTACACAACGTCATGGGCGAATTTGGTTCGTGGGACGACGGCAAAGAGAAAGCACCGGCGGCAACGTGCCGTAAAATCGCAGAGGCGGGAGACGGCGACACGATTGAGATTTGGGGCGACGGCAAGCAAACCCGCTCATTCATGTACGTTGACGATTGTATAGACGGCCTAACCAAACTCATGGCGTCAGATCATAGCGAACCAATCAACATTGGCCGCGAAGAGATGGTGAGTATTGACGATCTGTTTGATATGGTTGCCGAAATCGCAGGCAAAGACGTTAAGTTCGAGCACAATCTTACTAAGCCACAGGGCGTTAGGGGGCGCAATTCTGACAATACAAAGCTACGTGAAGTGCTTGGATGGGAGCCACAAGTCAATCTGCATGATGGATTATGTCGCGTTTATAATTGGATTCAAGAACAGGTGTCAAAAACATGAACCACGAACAAGGCTTAACTGCCGAAGAAATCAAATCTTTGGTTGGGCCGTCGGCAATAATCGTTGAGGCAGGGAGCCATGACGGTAGTGACACCGCCAAACTCATAGAGGCCATGCCTGACGTTACCATGCACTGCTTCGAACCGGATGAGCGTCCGATAAAGAGATTCAAGGAAACGATTGGCGATAATCCCCGCGTGACGTTATACGAGGTCATCGTCAGCGACGTAGATGGATTCAAGGACTTCTATGCGTCAACAGGTAAGGCTGGCCACATGGAAGACTGGGACTACTCAGGTTCGCCATGCAAGCCAACAGGCCACCTAGAACGATCCCCTGAAATCTCATTCAAACCACCCATATCGTTGCCGTCAATTAGGCTAGACTCATGGCTCCCGTCAATCTTCATATACAGCACCACTGTTGACCTTATCCGTGCAGACTTGCAGGGGAGTCAACGGGCGTTTATTGACGGAGCTACGATAACACTTTCAAACACACGATTCTTGTACATCGAGTGCCACGAAAAGCCGCTTTACGAAGGCGAACCGACACAGGACGAACTGCAAGAATTACTGCCAAGTTTTGAGTTACTTGGCATTTACGAACGAGACAATTTACTCCTAAAGAACAGAAAATTATAAATGACTTATCAATGCTTTCGCTATGGCGAACCGCGACCTTGTTTGGTAGTTAACCCTCAACCACCCTCAACCATAATGACCATACCGATTGTTGGCGTCCCGAGAGGCGGTACGACAATGGTGGCGGCAGTCGTCCATGCACTCGGTGTTGACCTTGGCCCGGCGAAGGACTTGGCTGACCATACATTTGAAGACCCAATGATGAGTCAAAGCGAGTTTGGATTGCAACTTAGCCATATTGCCAAGCGAAACCATGAGTGTAAAGTGTGGGGATGGAAGAACCCAAACGCTGTTGTCAGTATCCGTTCGATGTTTTTCTGCCTGCGTAACCCAAGAATGATAGTGGTTTTTCGTGACATTATGGCTACTATTGAAAGCGAAATGCGATTCGACGTAGCCAACAATATCGCACCACTACGCACGTTTCACGATTTAGCGAAGGCAACGATGAACTGGTGGAATGACAATATGGAGTTTGTCACCCAAACTGCCTTTCCGGTGCTGCTAGTAAGCTACGAGCGGGCTCTACAAATGCCAGAATTGTTCGTGCATGACGTTGCGACCTTTCTTGGTATTACGCCAGACCAAGACATGGTACTAGAAGCAATGGCCCGAATCAACCCGCATGGTGGATACCTCAAAATAGACGAGCAAGCGCACCCAATCCCAATCGTAGAATCGTTACCAGAAACCGTACCAGAGGAAACACCGGAACCACCAGTCTGACATGAAAGATTAAGAATGGCTAAAAAAACACAAGGCCCAAGTTTCAAAGACATATCTTGGCACTACGTCAATCTTGCGTCACGGCCAGATCGAAAAGAACATGCCGAGAAAGAGTTTGCAAAAGTCGGTATTAAGCCCAATCGATTCGAGGCACTCACGCCCGACCAATGGACTGGCACCGAGCTGCAAGTTGCTCAAATGCAGGCCACGACACCGGGTGCCATCGGGTGCTACGCCAGTCAAGTTGAAGTAATGCGTAAAGCAGTCGGCACGGACGGAATTGTAGCGGTATGCGAAGACGATGTATGCTTCTGCGACGACTTACAGGAGAGGCTAGATTATCTTGATACTCATGTTACGTGGGACTGGGACATTTTTTATCTTGGTGCTACATTTCATGCACCAGGGGTCTGGTATAAGCACCAGGACTGTGCGGATTGGGGCGGGATTGGTTGTGACGTAAAGCCAACGAAAGACCCGCACATTCTCCGCACGTATGGGATTTGGTCAACTTATTGCTACTTAGTCAATGGACGTAACGCACAAAAGGTAATCGACACGTTTGACGCGAATATCCATCATGCAAGGGGTATCGACCACCTTGCCATCATCCTCGGCCCATCGCTGAACACATATTGCTTTGTACCTGGATGCAGCAAACAATACGATAATGCAAGCAACATTGGTGAGGGGATAACTAGGTTTTCGCAATTCTCATCCCTTGGCCCATATTGGTTTGCTGAAAATATGAACGACTTCGACCCACGTAACTTTAATTGGGAAAGCGGCAAGCATAATGAAATTTGAAGAAGTAACGGGTCACTCCTCGCTGTATGGTGAAATTGTTACACTCGACTCGTACAAATTGCAATCGCTCGTATTCAAGCCAGATGTGATCTTCGACATCGGTGCGAACATCGGCGTATTTACGCACTACGCACACAAATTATTCCCAGACGCCAAGATTGTAGCGGTAGAGCCACATCCCGCAAACTTCGCTTTACTGAGTGCGTACCTACCATCTAATGCAACAGCGATTAACGCTGCACTGGGTATTGGTAATGTCAGTCGCTATCCCGATGTAAACACTGATGACGGTATCAGTGGTGGTGAGAGCTACTTCACTCAGGGAGGCGACTATGTAGTGCCAGACCTCCACGGTCACGATGTATTTCCCGTTAGCACGACTGCCATAATGTTGGACGAATTAGTATCTAAACATACCTACCCAGGCCAGCGGTATATCGTCAAGCTGGATTGCGAGGGCGCGGAAAATCTGCTATTTGTTCACGAACCTTCTGCGAAAGCACTGCGAAGGGCCGACTTCGTGACTTCCGAGCTACATTGGTTCTGGATGGCCAGTCAAGAGCATGGGCATGGGGATCAGTTAAAAGCTGCTACATCTGACGCAGCGATTGCCGAGCAGATGTCGAATCTACTTGGTACCGACTTCCGACGTGACTCAGAACCACCAATGTTCTACGCATGGCGAAAACCTGACGGCGAACCAATAGCCGGTCGTCAAGACTTTGGCAGATTGCTAGATAAAGACGACCTGCTAGGCAACGCTGCCGAAATCGGGGTATGCTCAGGTAGCTACAGCCGCGACATTTTGGACTGGGGCGTCAAGAATCTCCTCCTGGTTGATCCATGGAAAGAATTGCCAACGGCTCCAAGTGGCATAAGCGACGAACAGCATGAAGCGTATTACCAAGAGTGTCTTGGGCATATTGAAGGCTGCGAGGATCGAACGACGATTCTTCGGATGCTTAGTGTTGACGCAGCGGCCCAAACTCCAGACGAATCACTCGACTTCTGCTACATCGACGCCAACCACCGATACGAAGGGATCAGCGTTGACTTGGAATTGTGGTGGCCGAAAGTCCGTTCTGGCGGGATTCTGGCCGGTCACGATTACCTTGCAATGGAGTTGGGTGTAAACCGAGCCGTAACCGAATTTGCCGATAAGCGAGGGCTGAGAGTTCATGTCGTAATTGAACATCAGCAAGACGCTAGTTTTTGGATAAGGAAGCCATGAATATATTTGGAATGACTGGGAACGTTGAGATTGTGTCGTCACTCTGCAACTTTACTTACGATACGCACCACAAGACTGCGGTTATCGTCGGGACCAGCCAAAGTGGCACGTCTATGGTTGCTGCTGTTGCGCATACTCTTGGATGCACATTTGTCAATCACGATAGCGATCTCTGCTCAGGTAATTTTGAACGTCCATGGCGACCATGCGTCTCACAATCAAAAGATGAATGGTTTGCGTGTGTAGTGGATGTTAATTCACGATTTGACGTGTGGGGATTCAAAGACCCGACTATATTTCGCTTTAACCCATGCGATGTGCAGAGAGCATTGCGCAATCCATACTATTTGATTGTCACAAAAGATATTATGTCAACCGTACAACGTAGACTCCAGGATACACCAAGCACCCCTGCCTCTATACAGCAATGCGTTCTCGACGTGAATCGCAATTTGCGTGATATGTGGGATTGGGTTTATGGATTGCCACCATCACCACAACTTGGAATCAGTTACCAGCGAGCGGTAGCGAACCCTGCCGCATTTGTGGATGGTGTTGCCGCTTTTCTGAACATTACTCCAACGCCAGAAATCAGGTCAACAACGATTGACCGTATATCTACAACAGGCGGTTACTGGCTCCGCAACGATCTTAACGGAGACGACTAATGGAATTTGATTTAGCGAGTCGTGAAACGATTTTTGAGTCCCTTGCGCCAGGTGGTGTTGGCGCAGAAATTGGTGTTGCCTGGGGGGAGTTTGCTACCGCCATCTTTCAACGGGCAAAACCGAAGGCGTTTTATCTTGTCGATTGCTGGGAGGAACAGTCCGTGGAGTCGTATGGTCACGATCCGGCTAATACCGACCAAATGCCGAAATACCGTCAATGCCTAAAACAGTTTTTGTCGGAACCGAAAATCAAGGTCGTCAAGGCGTTTTCGCTCGACGCATCACCGGTTTTTCCAAACGATTTCTTTGATTGGCTATACATCGACGCCAACCACCTTGAGTGTCATGCCGACATGCAGGCATGGTGGCCGAAAGTCAAACTGGGCGGATACATGATGGGACATGATTATGTCATGGGCGGGGTTGGCGATTTTATCACCGTCCAAGCAGACGTGGACAGGTTTGTTGCTAAAAGGGGCCTTGAACTGATACTGTCTGAAGACGAAGTTTACAAAAACTGGATTATTCAAAAGGTATAAGTCATGCTCAAGAACGTCATCGTACTGGTGGCAGACGAAGCGTACATTCCGCACGTCAAGTCTGTCATGGTGAACTGCGTCAAGCAAGGCGAATGGACTGGCGATTTCTGTTTAGTCCTGCCACCCGACGTTGACATTGAATACTTCGAGTCTCGCGGCATCTACGTTCTAACGGACCCTGAGCCAACGTATTACCGGAAGTTCGCCATATTCGACCAGTATTTCAACCAAGAGTACATGACCGAATGGGAAACGCCAGAATATAAGTGGGATCGAGTGCTTTACCTGGACGCCGACGTTCTCGTCCAGGCACCCTTAGAACCACTGATGCACGAGGACTGTTGGGGTAGCATCCTTGCCGACCGTGAAATGTTCACGCTGGAATATGCGTTTACGCATTGGGCGAAGGCGGCTGACCATGACCCGTCGCAAGGAGTGCAACTGCTTAACCAGCTATCAAACATTTGTGATTTAAGCCGATACCAATACAATACCGGCATCCTGTTATACAATCCACGAACGCTGCTCGAAATCGCCAGGGAGCGACTGCGTGACATGCGAGAGAGCTTAGCCCCTATCAACACCCACGTAGGGAAAGGAACCGACCAGCCCATCATCAACCTCGTGTTCTACAACAAGTTCAATCGTGTCCGTAGCGATATGTTCTGCTACTGGCGGTCGGCGTGGGACAAAACGATAATCATCCACTACTGCTCTGGCTACGCACCGTGGATTAAGAAGACCGAAAAGATGAGCGCATACTTTAACGATAAACTTGGCCGACCGTGCCACGACATATATCTCGAAAATCTCGATAACTTTGAAAAGGTGTTCCCAGTCAAATGAGCAAATTCAGCCTAGCCATAACTGCATACGAGGAAACCAAAGACGAGGTGCGGATACTTGATTGTATTCGCCCCGCACAGAAGCACTACGCCATTGACGAAATCGTCATCGTTGACGACCACTCAAGCGACTTTGCCGATCTTGAAACTCTGCTTGAAAGCGAACCGAAGGTCAAACTATCGTACAACCCAAAGAATCTTGGCGTGTTTGGCAATAAGCTAGAGGCCGTGGCGCAATGCAAGAACGATTGGGTTATCAATTGCGACAGCGATAATCTCATGGACGAGGAGTTCCTTGACCTGATTGTCGAATCACCACTCGACAAAGCAACGTGGTACTGCCCGAGTTTCGCAAAACCTGAGTTTGACTACCGGAGCCTGATTGGTGCTTACGTGCTTGAAGATATGCCGTGGTTTATGACGCAGGCGTTATCTGGTTGTGCGATGAACACCGGCAACCAGACCGTTCACCGCGAGAGTTACCTTGAAGTCTTCGGCCAATATAGAGGCAAACGTACCGATCTGATGATGCCTAATTGGCTGAACCTATCAGAAGAAGACCGTAAGCAACACCACTGGCGATTGGTGTTCGACGCGAACGATTCGTTCATATTCAACATGGAGTGGTTGTCTGCTGGTAACACAATGTGCTTCTTAGAGGGGCTTGAGTACGAACATTACTACACGGGCGGCGACGAGAGCAATTACGCAAGAGCCCCAGTCCAGAAACACGACCTTAATGATTGTCTTGTAAAGGAGCTTCAAGTCCGTGTCAACACCTAAAATCGTAACGATGAATACGATTGGCCGTCATGCGAATGTCCCATTG
>Ga0307928_10002256_pt1 | contig 14829 bp, 20 predicted proteins | sample AceLakmetagen232_FD_201815 | JGI IMG/M metagenome (GOLD analysis project Ga0307928, IMG submission 201815) | Saline water microbial communities from Ace Lake, Antarctica - #232 | ecosystem: Environmental > Aquatic > Non-marine Saline and Alkaline > Saline | place: Antarctica: Ace Lake... | reverse complement strand
CTAACCAGGAGAAAATGAATGGGATGGACAGAGAAGATTAAGTATAGAGGCGATTGGCAATGGGGAGTGTACAACTTAGTATATAACCTCGTAACCAATTGGAGCCTTGTCCTGGCCAAGATGGATGACGATGGAGGTTTAGCCACAGAGACATACGAAGCAACCGGAGAAATAACAGACCCATCGATAGGCGCGACCTACGATGTAGACGTTAAGCCAAACGGTGTTTATCTGTCGGAATTGGTAAGCCTATGCAAACAGCTCAGGACAAACTACAACACGATCATGGATCTAACAGCCGCAGATGGCACAATAGGAACAGGTAGCGTCTTCACGGCGCTTAAATTTGCATCAACAGCACATCTAATAGACACCAATAACTCTAAAATCAAGCCACTAGGAGCCAACCAGGGAGCGCTAAATACCTTCTTGGATGTTGAACTAGACAACTTCAACGAGTTCCTAAGTGCGTTAGACAACGATGGCGGAGTATCAGATACAAACTACAGAAGCCTGTATGGCATAGGAGACCAGGTCCAGAGCTCAAGCTCAAGTAGCTCAAGCTCAAGTTCAAGCTCCAGTAGCTCAAGCTCAAGCAGCTCAAGCCAAAGTTCTAGTTCCAGCTCAAGTTCAAGCTCAAGTAGCCATAGTAGCTCAAGCTCAAGTTCAAGTTCTAGTTCTAGTAGCCAGAGTAGCTCAAGCTCAAGCTCAAGTAGTTCAAGTATAAGCTCAAGCTCAAGTTCAAGTTCAAGTAGTTCCAGCAGCAGGAGTAGCAGCTCAAGTTCAAGTATGAGTAGCAGCTCTAGTAGTTCCAGCAGTTCTAGTAGCAGCCTCAGTAGCAGCTCTAGCTCAAGCTCAAGTGAAAGCGTAGGATAACAGGAGGAAAAAATGAGAATACCACACGGTGCTAAAAACTCAGGGATCCTTACTGCCGATACGACAGTAAAATCCACTGAAGGCGTCGTCCTCGCTGTTGTAATAGCTTTCAAGGGAGTGACGGCCGGAGAGTTCTGTACGATTCAGGATGGAACAGATGGGACAGCCAGCGATATACTAATGGCTATCTTTGACGGCACAGATGGAACCATTGTGCTCAATCTTGGATTCTATGGAATCTACTTCATGAATGGAATAAGATTCAACAAAGGCGGTACGGCAGGGTCCGTATTCGCCACAGTAATATACGAATAGAAAGGGAACAGCATGAAAATGAAGTACAACATTGACTATTTCTTTCACATGCTCAAACTCTACTCATCTACTGCCCAGGGAATCTGCGGCATACGATGGGAATTCGTAAAACAAATCAATGCTAAACATGTATTGGACTACGGTAGCGGGTGCGGATTCTTCAAAGCTTTCGCACCTGCCGACGTTGTGGTAGACAACATCGATCCAATGCCTGTGCCGCAAACAGGGATAAAGCATCGCCACTACGACTTGATCACGTTCTGGGATGTACTCGAGCATCTTCCAGACGTCAAGGACGTTCTGCCTGTCCTAGACCTTACTGATCATGTTGCGGTGACGGTGCCTATAAAACCAGACGAAGTAGAGTGGAGCGATTACAAGCACAACAAACCCGGAGAACACCTAACATACTTCACAGTAGAGACAATGACAGACCTAATGAAACACTTTGGATTCGAATTGATAAAATGCGGCATGCCGGAATGCCCACCCAGAGAGCATATATGGTCATTCTTATTTAAGAAAACAAAGGCAGATAGGAGTAAGGCGGATGGAAAAAAAGTTAATTCTAAAAAATAGACTGTCCCCAGGGGACGTGCTCATGATGACAGTCGCAATCAGGGACCTGCACAAGACGTACCCGGGAGAATATCTAACCGATGTACGCTCTCCGTGCCCGGAGATATTTGAGAACAATCCCTATATAACACCACTAGACGAGAAGGACCCGGATGTCGAGTCACTTGACATGATGTACCCGATCATACACGAATCAGGCCTAAAGGGATGTCACTTCTCCCAGGGCCACAGGAAGTATTTGGCAGAACATATTGGTAAGAGTATAGACCACTTTAGCATGAGACCAGAGATTTACCTAAACGGTAATGAGCAGACCTGGCCCTCACCGGTGGTTGTAGAACACGGATACACAGATCCATATTGGATCATCAACGCAGGAGTCAAGAGTGACTATCCCCTTAAATACTATCATCGATACCAAGAGGTAGTAGATGAGCTCAAAGGAAAGATACAATTCGTCCAGGTAGGCCATAAAAGCCACAATCACCCGGCATTAGATGGTGTCCTGGACATGAGGGGCAAGACGAACCTGCGCCAACTCTTCAGACTGAGCTCAGACGCAGAAGGATCCGTGAACGTAGTCAGCCTACAAATGGTAATCATGGCCGCAATGAGCAAGCCTTGCGTAGTGGTAGCCGGAGCCAGAGAAGGAGTCAGATGGCAACTGTACCCGGACCAGCAGTTCATATATGTAAATGGATGCCTCCCCTGCGCAACATGGGATGGATGCTGGAAGTCAAAAGAGGAAGACTGCACGAATAAAATAGATGGTGTCCCGGCATGCATGACGCTCATAGAACCACACGACATCGTTAGGTCAATAAATAGATACTATGACGGAGGAAGACTAACTAGGAGAGGAGCAGCACAATGATAGACATATACGCAGACAACACAGAAATCCTCGCAGAAGTCATAAGTTCATGTATAGATGGGAAGTGGATCGCGGAGAAGATAAGCAAGAACCCGGTATACCGCATCACAAGGGATGATGGATATTCTCTTAAGGCTAAGTTCTTTCTGTCAGAATTACCCATAAAGAACCATGAACTACTCCAAGATGCAGGTGTAAGAGTGCCGAAGATAGAGCATGTGATCCAAGTAAAAGAAGATGCACATGACTGCTTTATAGTGTTTACCGAATGGATAGTAGGAGAATGCTATCTAGACTCAATAAGGAACCCGATTGTGCAGAAAAACATCCCACCAGATTACTATATAGAGCTAGGCAAGCTCCTAGCTAGCATAAACAATGTAGCCTGTGGGAACGCATGGCTGACTATGACCGACGTCTTCTGGGGACAGTTTGTATTGAAAGACGGAGACATAGGGCAACTTTACCTCATAGACACGGCTAAAATAATAAGATCAGAAGAGCCAACGCGCCACTATCACAACATTTTCTCGCATGAATTCACGTCAGCCGAGAGCAAGAGTCGCTTTGTAAATGGATACAAAAGCGCCTGGAAGAAGAGAGAACCAACGCCAGGAGAGAGAGCAGCCATGTTGTTTCTGGGTGCGATGAGAAAAAAAAATGAACAACCATAGAGAAAGAGATAAAATGCTGAATGCTAAACCAGACAAATCAATCAACGCTGCAATCTTCAATGTGCTGCGAACGCTGAAGAAACTGAACCCAGGGGATACATACCTGGAGAACTACATGTGGCACAACAATAAGAACGGAGACAAATTCTTCGACTACTACCATCTATTGTGGGAAGTAGGGCCAAAGATGAACCCGAAGAGCATGCTTGAGATAGGATGCAGAACCGGCATATCCATCTGCCAGCTCCTAGCCTCAATGTTAGACTACACAGACAAAGAAGTCGTCCTCTTCGATATGTTCGACGATGGCTTCATATCCCCGGAAATAGTAAAGATGAACCTGAAGCACCTGAACATCCCAACCGAGATAGTGGAGTTCAAGGTAGGCAAATCAACAGAAACAATCCCTAAATATAAGGAAGAGAACCCAGGCAAGAAGTTCGACTACGTCCTAGTAGATGGAGACCACAGCAAAGAGGGAGCCAGGATAGACCTGGAGAGCGTAGTAGACATGGTAGCCAAGGATGGGATCCTTATATTTGATGATATAGCTAACGATGGCATGTCCCTAGACGACGTATGGCAGGCGTTTAAGGCAGAGCATAAGGAAGAATTCACATATAACGAGAACTACGACGGAAAGGGAACAGCATGGGCGATAAAACTTTAAAACTAGAAGACATAGAACAACCAAACCTAGACATAATAGAGTATAAGAGTAAAGGTTTAGACAATATGTCTCACATTGATTGGTTTAAGTTTGCTAAGGCCAATGAGTCATATGGAGAGCCAGGAGTATCATATGAAGAACTATGGGCCATATTCGAGGCCCTAGAAACATTCAGCGGCAATGCAATCACGATCCTAGAGACCGGACAATGCTTCGGCACCACAACCAGATTCTTCGCTGTCTACGTTCATAAGCACGGAGGAGAACTACACAGCATGGAACTAAACATCAGAGAGCCGTTCAAGAAGGACATGCAGGACATGGGCCTATGGGAACACGTCATTCAGACCCACGAAGGCAACTCCATGAAACTACCCTGGAACAAGACGATCAACTTTCTCTTCATAGACTCCGAGCACCACATGGAAGATGCCTTAGGGGAATACATGAGATATAGAATATGGCTACAACAAGGCAGTATAGTAGGCTTCCACGATAGCCAATGTTGCCCAGGAGTAAGAAGAGCGATTGAAATAGCGAAAGAACTCGATGACCTTGAGCTAGTAAGCTGCGTAGACCTGAACGTCTCAGCCGGGGTTGAACTATACAAATGGAAAGGCAGAAACTAATGTTAGATGATTATAAGAACCCAGCAAATGCATCACCAGACATGGATTACTTTAAGAAGTACCCGGCCCCAATGTTTGAGGCTATGTTTAACCAGCACATCGGAGAAATGAACTCAACGACACCATACTACGGACCGCTCATGTATTGGCTCATAAGAGCGGTAGGAGCCCTAAATGTCATGGAGATAGGTGTAGCCCAGGGATGGACCAGTTATTTCATGGCCTGTGGCGTAGCAGATGAAAGCGCCAGATATGGAGTAGAAGGAACATATTACGCAGTAGACATAGCAGACAAGGGACCTCTAATGAAGGCAATGAAGGATAGAGGCGCTAACGTGAAGTTTATACAAAAAGACTCCCTTAAACTAGTACCAGAAGACTTCGATAATAAGAAGCTGGACCTGGTATTCCAGGACGGCTGGCATTCGTCAGAATATGTAATGGACGAACTAGCAATACTTATGCCACACCTGAAGGATAAAGGAGACGGCTATTGGATCATGCACGACATCTACGCATGGTGTGAAGAGGTATACCCGGAAGTAATAAAAAAATATGATTGGGAAAGTATACGGTTCTTAAGGAACTACGGCCTAGGCGTCCTCAGAAACATGGCCAACTACGATTATAAGAAAGTCTATTGGCCCACAGGACCACAGAAACCACCATATCCAGGGAAAGGCGAAGTGGTGTTATAATGGCGGAAGTAATAGAAACCCTAAGGCAAGACAAGAAGCTGGTAGCATATCTAGACACCGGTAAGTACAAAACGGTCCGGATCATCTTCTGGCACGGCCTAGGAGACCTAATTATGTTCATGAACCCATACGCCATGCTGAAGGGTCTATTTAAAGACATCAAGTTCGACTTAGCCGTACCGGAGGGGCTAACATACGAAACAGCTTTCCCGGAATTAAGCACGATCACAGGAGACGAGATGGGTAAACTGCAAGAGCAGCCATTCGATCTAATAGTTAAGATCCACTTCCCCATGAACGAAGGACAGACAGAATACACCAAAGGGGAGTGGTGTTGCACCCATGAACTAGGCATAACACCTATGAACGGCCACACCGCGATTAAACCATGCCAAAATAGGCTTGTAGCAGTACACTTTCAGATAACATGCCTCCCAGAAGCAGCTAACCCGGACAAAGAAACAGCACATAGAATATGGAAAGACATCACAGAAGCAGGGTATATCCCCATTGAAACCCACTTCACCCATTACTTCCATAACCCGGTCAATAAGAAGTTCGACTTCGTGACAGCGCATGTAAGGGAAGCCAAGGCCGAAGTATCAAGCCTGGTGGGCCTCCTACAGCATTGTGGAGCCTTTGTAGGGGTAGTGTCCGGAAACTTCCATGTAGCGCTGTCAGTGCTCCCAGAGGACAAGATATTCTATCTAGAGAAAGACTTCAAGCTGGAATGCTTTACACATAAACCAATAGCCAGGGCTAACATCAAGCCCGGAGAATATAAAGGAGAAGTAAAACCATGGCTAGTAAATATGCATACATAGTAACCGCATGCTACAAATACACCCCAGAGCTCTGTGCTCTACTCAACTCACTAGAGCATGTGGGTAACAAGCAGGATGTGTATGTACTAGGATATAAACTAGAGGATCCCTTCGTGGAGCAATTTAAAAACCTATCATACCGCGTAATCTTCCAGAACATCCTGGAAGAAGAAGCCCGGCAGTTCGGAGGCGTAGCTGAGATAACCTGTAGGAAGAGATATTGGTACGCAGCAGAACTAGGTATGATCCATGATGCAATCTGTATCCTCGATGCTGACATGGTATTTGTGAGAAACCCGGTAAACTACTTTCTTCTAGCAGCAACATCAAGCTTGGTAATAGGTGTGCATAAGGAGCAGAACAAAGTATATGACCATGTACATCACACTGCTAGAGGCAAGTGGCTACTCCCTAAAGGGTACTATAACCCCAGGGAACTATGCAACTGTCCGATGTTCATAAACGCTAAAGCATGGGAGGGAGCCTTAAGGGATAGCTGGCTTTACTTTGCTAACGGCTTCCCAGAAGAAAACTTTAAAGCACCAGATATGGACGCGATTAACATCGCCCTAATAGTCCATGGAGCAGAAGATAAGATCATAAAACTAAGCAATCACTCCTGGCTAGGAACCAACGAGTCGCTCCTTAAACCATACACTAGGGCCACTAAGCGAGGAGACGGCCAATTCTACACAGAGAACGGCCAGGACATATACTCATATCATGGTCAATACTACAAAGATAAATGGTGTAAATGTCAGCTCGACAACCGGCATGGATGTGCCAACGGATACCTAGGGTGTGCAGAGAAGTCAGACAGCATGGCCACAGGATCCATGGAACTAATGCGAGGCCATTTCATGAAGATGCTAGACTATAAAATAACAATTGAAAAGAAAGACTATATAGCAACATATGTCTAATATGGAAATACTTAAAATAACAGGAGGTTCGTCATGGCTTTGGATCAAGTAAAGAATTTTTGTATAGTAGAGGTGTCAACAGGGTATAACTCTACAGACACCTCGATAGTGTTAAAAACCGGAGATGGAGCTAAACTACCAGACCCGGCAAGTGGAGAATATAATTTGGTATGGTACGACAATACATCATACCTGAACCCCACAGAGGACCCTAATGTAGAGATAGTAAGGGTAACGGCGTTAAGCACCAACACCCTAACAGTAACGAGAAATCAAGAAGGTTCTGGTGCGTCTACAAAAAATACAGCAGATAAAACCTATAAAATGATATTGTCATTGACCAAAAAAATGCTTGATGATATTGGATCGAACTTTGACGGCATAGTTGGTGGCACAACACCAGCCGATGGTTCATTTACAACTTTAAGTGCTTCAGGGTTAATATCAGCAGATGGTGGTCAAATAAAATTCCCAGCAAGTCAGTCAGCAAGTGCAGACGCAAATACTTTAGATGATTATGAAGAGGGAACTTTTACAACTACATTAACAGCAAGCACAAGTGGCACGATAACAGTAGCGGAGGCTGAAAATACTGGGCAATATATTAAGATTGGAAAGATGTGTTTTGTATCAGGTTTTATAGAAGTAACTTCAGTATCTTCACCTATTGGTACTCTTATAATGAACTTACCTTTTACAGTAGATGATACATCAGATTATTCTTCGCGAACAACAGGGACAGTTTTAGCAGTAAACTTAACAGCTGCAAAAAGTAATCAAGGCTTTATATGTTATGAATCAGAAGCTCAAACAAGAATGTGGTCAACAGACGGTTTAACATTAGAGCATGAACTTGCGGGCTACATACAGGCAAACACAACTATACACTTTTCAATATCTTTTAGAACTTCAAATTAAAAAGGAGAAACAAATGCTTGAAAAAAAAGTAGTAATTGACAGTATCAATATTTTAGAAGATGGGCACATCCAAGTAAGACAAGCAACAAAGGTATTGGAAGATGGTAAAGAACTATCTAAAAGTTATCACAGATGGGTAGTATCACCAGGAGATGATTATTCAACACAAGATGAAAAAGTAAAAAACATAGCACAAGTAGTTCATACTCAAAAAGTAGTTGATGCTTATAAAGCAAAAAGAACAGAAAATGATAAAATATAAGAAGATAAAATAGATTAGAAAAAGGGTGTAGAGCAATATGCAATATGGGAATAATGGCTACGGAGCAGTAACCCTGGGTGGCGAGCTAGTAACGGTTACTTCAAGTTCATCAAGTAGTTCATCAAGTAGCTCGAGTTTAAGCAGTAGTTCTTCGTCTAGCTCCTCTTCGAGTAGCCTGAGTTCATCAAGTAGTTCGAGCTCCAGCAGTTCAAGCCATAGTTCCAGTTCTTCGAGCAGTTCATCTAGTAGCTCTTTTTCTAGCAGTTCGTCCAGTAGCCATAGTAGTAGCAGCTCCTCTAGCAGTTCGTCCAGTAGCCATAGTAGTAGCAGCTCCTCTAGCAGTTCGTCCAGTAGCCATAGTAGTAGCAGCTCCTCTAGCAGTTCGTCCAGTAGCCAGAGCTCATCTTCTAGCAGTAGCAGTTCTTCATCGAGCCAGAGTTCAAGTAGCTCTAGCAGCTCGTCCAGTAGCTCACAAAGTTCATCAAGTAGCAGCTCTTCGTTATCGAGTAGCAGTTCCAGCTCGAGTAGCTCAAGCAGCCTAAGTAGTAGCAGCAGTTCGTCTAGCTCTTCAAGTAGTCTAAGCAGCAGTAGCTCATCTAGTAGTCAGAGTTCTAGTAGTTCCTCGAGCAGCAGTTCAAGTAGTCTGAGTAGTAGCTCTAGCAGTAGTAGTAGCTCGAGTTCGCTCTCTAGCAGTAGCTCGAGTTCTAGTAGTAGCTCAAGTCTGAGCAGCTCTAGCAGTAGCAGTTCGAGCAGCTCTTCGTTATCATCTAGCAGCTCAAGTTCATCCAGTAGTAGCTCGCTATCTAGCAGCAGTTCCAGCTCAAGTTCAAGCTCGAGTCTGAGTAGCAGTAGCTCCAGCTCTAGTAGTCTGAGCAGTAGTTCGTCTAGCAGCTCATCGAGTAGCTCTTTATCAAGTAGTTCTTCAAGTAGCTCGTCCAGCAGCCTAAGTTCTTCCTCGTCAAGTTCGTCGAGCAGTAGTTCGTTATCATCAAGCAGTTCTAGTTCCTCAAGTAGTTCGAGCTTGAGCAGCAGTAGTAGCTCGTCCTCGAGTAGCTCTTCGTTATCATCTAGTAGCAGCAGCTCGAGCAGTTCGTCCTCGTTATCATCAAGCAGCTCCAGCTCTAGTAGTTCGAGTTCGCTTTCTAATTCTAGCTCAAGTAGTTCGAGCAGTAGTAGTTCAAGTTCGCTCTCTAGCTCGAGTTCAAGTTCAAGCTCGAGTTTAAGTAGTAGTAGTAGTTCATCTTCGAGTAGCAGTTCGCTATCATCCAGTAGCTCATCCTCAAGTAGTTCCAGCAGTTTGAGTTCGAGCAGTTCAAGTAGTAGTTCATCAAGTAGTCTGAGCTCCAGTTCGAGCAGTTCGTCAAGTAGTTCAAGTCTGAGCTCCAGTTCGAGCAGTTCGTCAAGTAGTTCAAGCCTCAGCAGCAGTAGTTCAAGCTCTTCGTCAAGCAGTAGCTCATCTAGCAGCCAAAGTTCTAGTTCGAGCAGCAGCTCAAGTTCAAGCTCCAGTTCTTCATATCATTGGACAGACAGGCCGGAAAACGAAGATGACTGGACAGATAGGGTAGAACACTTCCTGGACGGGGAAAGTTCCAGCTCTTCATCAAGCAGTAGTAGCTCAGAATCAGTAAGCAGCAGTTCAAGCAGTAGCAGTTCAAGTAGTAGCTCAAGTAGTAGCTCTAGCAGCCTGAGCTCATCGAGTAGCAATTCAAGTAGCAGTTCATCAAGCAGTTCGAGTGGATAAGAACAGACAAGAGGATTTAAAGTAATATGAAATATGGGAATAATATTTATGGGACAACAACATTAGGCGGAGAGTTATTAAGAACTACTCCAAGTTCGTCAAGTTCTAGTAGTTCTTCATCGAGTAGCAGTTCAAGTTCGTTCTCAAGTAGCAGCTCGTCTTCGAGCAGCTTAAGTTCAAGTAGTAGCTCATCTTCGAGTAGCCGGGGACCATTTAATTGGAACGATAGACCAGAGCATACAGACACATGGCGAGACGAACAAGAGGCTTGCGTAGATAGCAGCTCTAGTTCTTCGAGCAGCTCTTCGAGCAGTTATAGCTCTAGTTCATCAAGTAGTTCGAGCAGTAGCAGTTCAAGTAGTAGCTCTAGCAGCCTGAGCTCATCGAGTAGCAGTTCAAGTAGCAGTTCATCAAGCAGTTCGAGTGGAGCATAAAAAAGGAGAATATCATGACACTTACACAATTTATTGCATATGTGACAGAAACATTTAAAAGAGATGATAAAAACGACGAGATAATCCGGGCGTACAATGAGACGATTTATGATATTGCATCCAGGAGCCCACTTGGAAACTTTGAATATCAATCCTATATACCCCTCATCGAGGCCCAGGAAGACTACCCATTACCAGCGGAACACATGCATATCATACACCCATTAAGATACTTAGAAGGATCTGGGACAAATGACGAAGGAAAACCACTAAACCATATATCTAAGGAAAAATATGATATAATTGAACCAAACCCGAATAGGACGGATCCGGCCACCGGGACGCCACATTCGTATTGTTATTTCTCGCATAGCATACTATTGACAGACCTCCCAAGCGATACCGTAGTAGCCGGAGGTGCTCTTTTAGAATTGAATTGGACCAAGACACCGGAAGCCCAGGCTGCTGGAAGCGATACAACCAGCATTAGAGATGTCTTCGGAGAGATCCTTAAATGGGGAACCCTCTGGCGCTTATATGCAAGCATAGGCTTAGATGAAGACGCAGCCAAGTGGAAGAGCCTTTATGATGACAATGCTATGGGGGTGCCTAAAATACTCAAGAACCAAAAAGATAACATTTTTACGATAGGAATAGTAGAGAACAATAACTTGTAAGGAGAATCAAATGCCATATACAGAAACTTGGGATGAAACAAAACCAGCAGGTGGACGCAATGTAAACCTTGGCGACAATGATATACGAGAATTCAAAAGCGCCGTGCGTGAACGCCTAGCAACGGATCATCATTTTGTCGCTGACGAAACCGGCAAAACAAACATTGGGCTTCATAAGAAGGTTTCTTTCTACACACCACTAGCATCAGATCCAACAGCCGAAACTAGCGTCTTTCATTTATATTCTAAAGATGTTAGTGACAAGGCCGAGCTATTCGGAACAGATGAAGATGATAATAATATTCAACTTACTAGCGGTGGTGGAATAATGGCTGAAAGCATAAGTGGTGTTTACGCCGCTGCTAATACTGCTGCTATAGCTACTATAATGAGTCTTATATACCCTATTGGTTATGTCATCACTTTGGGTGTATCCACTAATCCAGGAACATTACTTGGTATTGGTACTTGGACAGCTATAACTGGTACGGTTATTGTTGGTAAGGCTGCCGCTGGAACATTTAATACATTGGATGCTACTGGAGGTGCTGAAAGTGTGAACTTATCTCACACTCACGCCACTACTATTATAGCTGGTGGTACTGAAGAAGCTACAGCTGGGAACGGAATTTTAGCTGATAAGGGTCAACACGAACACAGCACTGATTCCAAACTTAGTGCAACACAATCATTGTTACAGCCTTATATAGTTAAATATGTCTGGCAAAGGACAGCATAGGGAGGTGATATAAATGCCATTTTTAAAAAAAGCTGTTTTAATACCAATCCAGGGTCTGGATTATAGCGCTCCTCCGACTCTAATAGAAGACAGGAATGCGTTTGCTAAAAACATGCGCATCAAGCAGGGAGAGCTTACCAAGCGTGCGGGGCATTCGAAACTTGGATCCGTGCCAACTGATAGTCAGATAATGGGACTTGGGGCCATGGAATTGCCATCCGGAGAAAAAATAATCCTACGTGCATCTAAAAAGAAAATGGCTAAATTTAATGGTACCACAGAAGAGTGGGATGATATCACTGGATTTGCATCTGACTTTACCGGAGGCGATGATGACTTCTTTTCATTCACAAACCCAAGCGAAAACAGCATTATACTAATGACTAACTATAAGGATGCAATCAGAAAATATAGTAGTACAGGTTCAACGGCCCTACTAGGTGGGAACCCACCACTCGCTAAGTTCTGTGCATATATATCTCCATATGTTTTGCTGGGGTATACCGATGATGGAACAGGCGTAAAGCCATGGGGGGTATCTTGGTGTGACACTGGAGAACCAGAAATATGGTCAACTGGGAATGCAGGAAGTCTACTCTTAGCTAATGATTCATCTGCCATAAAGAATCTAGTCAATCTAGACAGATATATGTGTGTCTATAAAGAAAAATCAATATGGCTACTGCGCAAAGTAGAAACATCAGATATTTTTATGAAAGATTGCGTGGCCGCTGACGTTGGTCTTTTATCATCCAGAGGAGTTGTCGCAGTTGGAGGCATTCACTACTTCATTGGAGAATATGATATATATCAATTTAACGGTGCCCACATAGAATCAATAGGCGCATCTGTAAAAGAACACCTATTTGGTATGCTTGATCGCCACTATAAAGACAGATGCTTTGCTTCGCATATGGACCAATATAATGAAGTGTGGTTCTTTATTGTTAGAAGCGGAAACACATGGCCAAAAGATGTCTTCAAATATAATTATGGAAACGGATATTGGTATCATGACACATGCGATGAATTTACAGCAAGCATCGCCCATAAAACATCTAGCAGTATTACTTGGGATGAAATGACTGGAACATGGAAGCAACAAACATTATCATGGGATGAAACCCTCTTCTCGTCAGATGCAAAAATATACCTAATGGGCAAAAGCGATGGATATGTTGTAAAGGTAGATGAAACTAATCTCAACGATTGTGATACGGCTATTGATAGCTGGTTTGTATCTAAGGACTTCGTGTCCAGCACACTCCACGAAAACAAGCGATGGCTACAACTTGATATTTGGGCAAGCGGAGGCAGCGTAAATATAGAATATTCGATAGACTCCGGAAGTGTATGGAAATCAGTCAAGACTGTCCAGCTAACTACTGTAATAGCTAAATACCAGATCTACTTCGATGTGGTGTCTGATAAGATAAGGTTTAGATTCAGAAACAATGTTAAGAACCAAACTTTTACGTTGCAGAACTTCTATGCGTATTACCTCAACCGAGAGGAGATCAGATGACCGGGCAATGTGATAAACACGACGAAACCATGGACAGGATATTCAATGAGATCCACGATAGCAACCAAAAGCTAACGAAGATTGAGGCAGGCATGGATGAGCTTAAGGAATTCAAGACAATGATACATAAGATTGTATTCGGGAACGGAAACCCAGGGATACTAGGAAATTTGAGGGCACTATCGACCCAGGTAATTCTTCAATGGGCGCTGTTGCTTACGATTATAGCGTCAATAATCCATTGGCTAATAAGGTTTAAAACCTAACAAAGGAGGTAAAGATGGGAAATATAATCTCAGCAATGATAGGAGCCGCCATAGTGTTGGTCGTTCTGTACCTATTAAAGAGGAGTAAGATCTAAATGAAAGAGAGCATAGAGCCTAAAAAATTCGCCAGAAGCTTCTTTGAAGCAATACCGTGGATGAAAACAGTTCGTCACTTCATCGGGATAGTGATCATTATCCTGATAGGCCTGACCATATATCTAGCGTACTTCAAGCCGCATAAGCAGCAGAATGTACACATAGGAAACGTAGAATCAGGAGGTAAAGTAGTGATAGAAGCTGGTTCACCAGGAAAAACAGGGCTCGAGTTTTTTATAACCTCGAACGATGTCGGCGCTCAATTCATCAAAAGTATAGATGATAATTGGTACGCCGGCCTCGGTGCTCAGTATGACTTCAAAGATGAGCAGATAGAACCAAGAGTCAGCATAGGAGTCGGGTGGTAAAATGCAAATAGACACAAAGGTAAAAATAAAAACACCAACAACCCCATTTGAGAAAGAGCTCGAAAAAGCTCTTAACGACTATACATATACGCTAGCAGAGACCATCAACGGAGGCTTAAAAATATCAGACAATTTCTCCGCGTACACGGTAACCCAAGCAGACACCGGAGGCGCAAACGTCGCCTTTACAGTAGAGCATACGCTAAAGAGGGTACCAAGCGGATTCATAGTAGTAAATATAGATAAGGCAGGAATAATATACGACGCAGGTACAACCTGGACTGTCGATAAGGTATACCTAAAATGTAGCGTAGCAAACTGCGCTGCCAAAATAGTAATTTTGTAAGGAGGGATTTAATATGTTAGCAATGCTTGGATCATTAGCGCTGAAAGCTGCTCCATTTGCAATAGATTATGCAAAGAAGAAATGGGGGACGGAAGAGGGAGAGACGATGTCCCAAGACCAGATGATTCCCGACTGGCAACAACAAGCCAGGGAGACAATGAACAATTGGTACTCATCAAATCTAAAAAAATACACACCGGGAGAAGCTTACACCGGGCAATATGCAGCTCCATTATCGAGTGGAGAAACCCAGGCTACATCTCGCTTTCAGGATATGTTCAACAGTTCTAACACGGGCAATCTATTTGACTTAGCCAAGAAAGAACTAGAGAAAACTTTGACCGGGGGATACAACCCGGCCACTTCTCCATATTACACATCTATGAAGGATGCGG
>Ga0307928_10002255_pt1 | contig 14834 bp, 11 predicted proteins | sample AceLakmetagen232_FD_201815 | JGI IMG/M metagenome (GOLD analysis project Ga0307928, IMG submission 201815) | Saline water microbial communities from Ace Lake, Antarctica - #232 | ecosystem: Environmental > Aquatic > Non-marine Saline and Alkaline > Saline | place: Antarctica: Ace Lake... | reverse complement strand
AAGCAGCAAATCGGAGGAAGGTGTATTCCAGATTTATATAAATATACCCAAACATTTTGGAGGTTCTGGAGAAGGTATGTGGACCTGGATGCTATGTGATGCTCCTTTGATTTTATATTCATTGAATAAATTAGGATTAAAAGAAGATAGCAGAATAAAAAATGCTACAAACTATCTTACAAACCTTATAAGCGAAAATGGGTGGAGATGTACTGTCTCACCAGAAATAAAGTTCAGAGGTCCTGGAAGAAAAGATGATCCCTGTCCATATGCTACACTTTTAATGTTAAAATTACTTTCCCAATCAGAAGATTTAATTGAATCCAAAGAAAGCAAAACAGGAGCTGAAGTTATTCTTAATCTGTGGGAGCAGAGCAGGGAAAAACATCCATACCTTTTTTATATGGGAACTGATTTTAGAAAATTAAAGGCACCTCTGGTCTGGTATGATATTTTACATATCCTTGATGTGCTAACTCAGTTTCCCTTCTTAAAAAATGATAAAAGACTAAAAGAGATGATACAGATAGTTAAAGATAAATCAGATAGTATGGGTAGATTTACTCCAGAGTCCATATATACAAAACTAAAAGGGTGGGAGTTTGCACAGAAAAAAGAGCCTTCGAGATGGGTGACTTTTTTAGTTAAAAGAATTCTTAAAAGATACGAATCTTAAATTAGAAACTCAATTCAGGTATAAAAATATCCTCATTTGAACCAATAATCCTGGTTCTAACTTCGTACGCTATGCCCAGCCATATTTATTACAATACCAAGCAAGCAACCATCAGAAAAAAGACGACACTACAACCATTAATATTAAAACCCTTGACAAGAGTTTATTAAAAGGTTTATACTTAGCAGTCTTTTTGTTTAATGGTATTTTAATTAAGAGTTAGAATTGTTACTCGCAGTTACCTCTCTAAAAGAAATATTATGGAACTTAGGGAAATGATAATATTTGGAAGGAGGTAAGTATGCAAAGTAACAAACTTTATGTAGGAAATTTAAGCTACTCTGTTACTGATGAGCAGTTAAAAGAGCTATTTTCCAGTCATGGTCAGGTTAAATCGGCCAATGTAATTGGAAATAAAGGCTTTGGATTTGTTGAACTGGCAGATGCAGCAGAAGCAGAAAAAGCAAAAGAAGCTTTAGATGGCTCAGACTTTGAAGGTCGTAACTTAAGAGTTAATGAAGCTCATCCTCAAAGAGAGAGAACAAGCAGTGACTATAAAAGATATTAAATTAATCTTATTACTATGTAATATTAGATAATATCTAAAAAAGACCCTACTTCGGTGGGGTCTTTTAATATTAAAAAAAGTTATATCTACAGCAATACCGTTATTTAAAAGTAACGATTTTACTAAACCAGGCTATGATTTGAAGTTAGCTTCGGAAGTTTTATTTGTTTTAAGTTTTTTCTTCTACGTTTTTCTTCCAATTCAGTTGAGACAATTTTACGAATGCGTATTGACCTGGGAGTTATTTCAACCATTTCGCTATCGTCAATATATTCCAAAGCATCATCCAGGTCCATTATCCTGGGGGTATTAAAATGCTCCTTACCGCCTTCACCTTTGGAACGCATATTGGATAGTTGCTTTTCTTTGCAAACATTAACCCAAATATCCTCACTGCGAGAATTTTGTCCGATCACCTGGCTTTTGTAAACTTTACTGCCGGGACCGTAAAATAATTCACCACGGTCCTGAGCATTGGTTAAACCATACAGTCGTGTAACACCGGTTTCATATGCTACCAGTGAGCCTCTATCGCGTTCTTTCCACTCACCTTTTTCTGGCAGATACTGGTAAAACAATGTATTTATAATACCACGACCACGGGTATCGGTCATAAATTCCCGCCTGTAACCAAATAAACCACGGGTGGGAATAATGAATTCCAAATGAACAATACCGTCCTTAGTTTCTATTTTTTGCATTAAGCCATAACGACTGCCTAATTTTTGAATCACAGCGCCTGAATACTCTTCCGGCACCTCAATAAAGACTTTTTCATAAGGGATCATTTTCTTGCCGTCAATGACTTTAATAATGACCAGCGGCTGTGAAACCTGGAACTCATAACCCTCACGGCGCAAGCGTTCAATAAAAATAGCCAGATGAAGCTCACCCCGCCCAGAAACAATCCAGCCACCGACAGGACTGTCTTCAACTTTTAATGCTACGTCATTATCCAGTTCTCTGTAAAGTCTTTCCCTTATTTGTCGTGAAGTTGTAAATCGGCCTTCTTTTCCGGCAAACGGGGAGGAATTAACACTAAAAGTCATTTTTACAGTTGGTTCTTCAATATTTAGTAAAGCCAAAGCTTGAGGTTTATTAATGTCTGCAATGGTTTCACCAATCATAATATCCGGAATACCGGCAATAGCTACGATTTCTCCTGCTTCAGCTTCCTTAACTTCTGTTTGAACCAGACCTTGAAAAGTCGAAAGTGAACTCAAACAATACTTTTCCATTAGTCCTTTACGATTAATTTGCATTACTTCTTGCCCTGCTTCAATTTTTCCATTATAAATTCTTCCCCGGGCAATGCGGCCTTTATAATTATCCCAATTGATAGATGTCACCAACATTTGTAAGGGCAAGTTTACTTCGCCGCCGGGCTGAGGAATATATTTAACAATTACATCAAATAAAGAGGAAACATTCTTCATCTGTTTTAAATCAGGTGATAAACCAGCTTTACCAAATTTGGAAGAAGCATAAATAATCGGGAAATTAGCCGTTTCTTCATCGGCACCCAGATCAATAAAAAGGTCAAAAGTTTTATTTAAAGCTTCACTAACCCTGGCATTAGGTTTATCAATTTTATTAATCACAACGATAATTTTGTGTTTTAATTCAAGGGCTTTTTTCAAAACAAAGCTGGTCTGGGGCATTGGGCCCTCCTGAGCATCGACCAGCAACAGTGAACCGTCAGCCATTTTTAAAACCCGTTCAACCTCACCACCAAAATCAGCATGACCCGGAGTATCGATAATATTGATTTTTACTCCATGCCAAACTACTGAGGCATTTTTCGAAAAAATAGTAATACCCCGTTCTCGTTCGAGCTCGTTGTTATCCATAATACAGGTTATGTCTGCAACTTCTTTATTTAATTTGGTTTTTGATTGACGCAGCAAGGAATCCACCAGGGTGGTCTTGCCATGATCAACATGAGCGATAACCGCAACGTTACGAATTTCCATTACTTTCCCTATTAATAGTTATAAATCTTTTAATTGATTTGTTATTTTTTTAAAAATGAACTAATTGTATCCATTATTCAAACTTACATATATTAAAACTCTAGTTATACAAATGCAATAACTACTTTGATGATGATATTGCCACAGTGATCCGGACAGATTAAGAATCTGCTATTGAATAAATTAAATCAAATCCGGAATAAAAACATCTTTACTTAAATTCAATATTCAATATTCAGGTTCCAACTTTGTGCAGATTGTCCGTCTGACTTACAAATGTTAGGTAAATCTCTTAAAATCTGGTTCCACTTCTGTAAACAATGCACTGCTAAAAATTTTTAAAGCCTTAAAAATATTACCGCAATTACATTGATCCTAAAGTAGCATCCCTTAGATGTTCCTTCTTTTACCGGTAGTTAGCTGCCGCTAATATACTCAGCTACCATATCCCCTACTTCTGTAGTACTATAACCCATCTTACCGGCGCTTAAACTCTTTACCTGAGTGCATATGTGTGCAACTGCATCTTCGATAGATTTGGCTGCTTCTTTTTCTCCAAGGTGCTTTAACATCATTCTTCCCGCTTCTATTGCCGCCAGCGGATTTATAACATTCTTTCCGGTATATTTTGGAGCAGAGCCTCCTATGGGTTCAAACATTGAAGTTCCACCGGGATTAATATTTCCTCCTGCTGCAATTCCCATACCACCCTGGATCATCGCTCCAAGATCGGTTATTATATCTCCAAACAAATTTGGTATAACCATAACATCAAACCATTCAGGATTTTTTACCATCCACATACAGGCTGCATCAATATGATTATAACCAGTTTCAATGTCAGAAAATTTCTCAGCCATTTCCATAAATGCCCTATACCAGAGACCTCCTGCATAAGTAAGGACATTTGTCTTATTAACCAGTATAAGTTTTCCCGGTTTTCCTTCTTCTTTTCTTGCCCTCGCAAGATTAAAAGCATATTCCAGGCACCTATCAACCATCTGTCTGTCATAAACCATCACCTGGGTTGCAACTTCATACGGAGTTCCCTTTCTGGTTACACCGCCGTGTCCCGTATACAGTCCTCCTGTGTTCTCCCTTACAACCACAAAATCTATATCTTCAGTGCCCTTGTCCTTCAGGGGACAGTCAACACCGGGATAAAGTTTTACCGGTCTTAAGTTTATATACTGATCCAATGAAAATCTCAATTTTAACAAAATACCTAATTCAAGGACTCCTGGCGGTACATCGGGATGTCCGACAGCGCCGAGATATATTGCCTTAAACTTCTTAAGTTCGCTAATAGCAGAATCCGGAAGTGTCTCGCCGGTCTTTAGATACCTGTCGCCGCCAAAATTAAAATCGGTAAATTCAAAACTTATATTATGTTTTTTACCTGCAGCCTCAAGAACCTTTTTGCCCTCATTTATTACTTCAGGTCCTGTACCGTCCCCAGGTATAACTGCAATGGAATAATGCTTTGATCCGGTCATCTTTAAACCTCCACAAAAATAAAATTTCAAATAACTATCCCTACATTATATATGAATACTTCTACTTTTGTCTTTAAAAAAGATAATTTATTTATTTTCTATGAGTTTTTTACTATAAAAATATTTTTTCTAATAATTTTCAAGCAGTACTCCATATATTATTTAGTCCGGAGTAGTATAAAGTGGAATAACTATAAATCTATTTAATGCCCTTCAGCCAATGCTTTTACAAGTACTGCAACATAACAAAATGCAATAGGGGGAAAGCTAACTATAGTATGTATTAACCCTCTTGACATCCGGTTGTTTTCTCTTGATTCTCTCATATTGGAAATCAGGCTTATCAAAAAAACAATGCCGGAAGCAATAAGCAATAATCCGAATAATCCCACAGCGGTATAACTTTCCCAGCCTATACCCAGCTTAATACTTATAAAAATTGCAAGTGCCCACGCTATTAAAGTTAGATAACCTATTATCAAAACCGCCAGTCCTAAATTGCTGTTTTTCTTTTTCTTATCCATTATTACTTCCTATAAATTAACTTACAGTTTTTTTACTGAAATATAAAGTACTGCTTGAAAACAGCAGCAGCACCAAAAAAATATAAAATGGAAACCAAGTTATATTTATAAAATCAAATGTACTTAAAAAATACTGAATAATAAAAATTACAGTCATTATAATTATTGATGCTGTAAGGGTGACCAGACTTGCTTTGGTTATATCCTGGTACTGTTTTTCATCATACCATTCGCTGATCCTCTCCTTGAGTTTTATAACCAACCAGTAAAAAACTATCAGAATATATGGAATTATAGCTATTAGGCTTGTTACAACAATCCCTGCCTTTGCAGCCCATAAGGGCAGCGGATATACTGCTAAATACATCAAAGAAAATATTGTAACCAGAATTAAACCTGAGACTCCACTTAAAATTCCAATATATTGTGCATTAATGAATATTGAATCATCTTTTAAAACTATTTCTTCACCGCCCTTTCTGACCAACTTTCTGGTCGATACAAGGAGAACAATCATAAGAATATAGAAAATAAAATGAAGCGCCTGGCTGAAAAATAGGATGTTAAGCTCACCCGGCAAACCAAAAACATATTCTTTTGAAATATCGCTTAAAAGTGCAAAATCTCCAAATAACATCAGCAAAGATGTAGTGCCGGTAAAAAATAGAAAGGCACGGAGGAAATTATCTCTTTTAAAAAAATTTAACTGCAGTATTAAGGTAAATATGGCTGAAAGATGGAAAAAACCAAATATAACATATATTGCCACAACCGGAATTGAAAACTTATCTATAAAACTTCCAACATCTCCCATATAAATAATCATATTCCTGAGCATTAAAAAGAATGTGTTTGTAAATATAAGTCCTGCTGTTGAAATTGAACATAAGACTAAAGTGGTATTATTACTTATTTTTAATAGTCTCTTCATTTTTTTATGCTCCTTTATCTAATCTTTTTCAAAGTAAAATATTTCCTCCACGGATTTATCAAAGTAACTTGCAATTTTTAGTGCCAGAGTTACAGAGGTATTAAACTTTCCCTTCTCTATGGAATGAATGGTAAGCCTGGTTACTCCTACAGCGTTTGCCAGTTCCTGCTGGGAAATCTCATTATGTTCAAACCGGCACCTTCTGATATCATTTTTTAGTTTTAAATCTTTACTTCCCAATTTATATATCTATTATAATTAACATAATGTATATTATTATTAACTTAATATATACAATAATATACATTATGTTAAGAAATTTTTTATTCTGCTGCAGTTGATACTATTTTTTACCTGGTTCACCTGATTTTTAACATTGTAAAATAAATGCATATTACTTAGAATATTTTCAGGATATCATAAAGCAAAATAAAAAAGCTGATTCGTCTTTCTTCTTAGCTTATTTGGTTATATCGAAAAGTCTAGAACAATAAATTTTAACAGCAAATTATTATTATCTTATTATACGAGAAGGGCAAATTATGAAAATATCACTGGGAGCCAAGACCATTATTTATCCTGCCCCAGTTCTTATTATAGGAACTTATGATATCAATAAAAGACCGAATCTGATGACTGCTGCCTGGGGAGGAATTTGCTGCTCCTCTCCTCCATGTGTAGCAGTTTCTATGCGAAAGGCAACTTATACTTATGGCAATATAAAGCAAAGGAAGGCTTTTACTGTAAATATTCTTTCTGAAAATATGGTAAAAGAAGCAGATTACTACGGTATTGTGTCCGGCAGGAGCGAAGATAAATTTGCAAAAACAAGCATTACCCCGGTAAGAAGTGACCTTGTTGATGCCCCTTACGGAAAACAGTTTCCTTTTGTATTAGAATGCAAGTTACTTAAGACAATTGAGATTGGACTGCATACCCAGTTCATTGGAGAAATTCTGGATGTAAAAGTGGACCAGTCAATAATTGGCCCGAATGGACTTCCTGATATTGATAAATTAAAACCATTCTTTTTTAATCCAGCCAACCGCGATTATCTGGGTACCGGTAAAAAACTGGGAAAAGGATTCTCTATTGGTAAAGAGATCTGACGCTTATTCCCAATTAGCCTTTATAAAGATGAATAAGCTTGAAATTAGAATCAATGATTATATACATTTGAACTATTGCCTGGCAAATTTTTTACCCTCGAAATTAAACTTAAATCCTCTTTACAAAAATATTTTGTAACTTAAATCAGGGGATATCGTTTATAAGATAATAAGCTAATTTAAAAGCAGGTATAAATTAATACTTTGTATTAATTACATATTCTGTCAGAATAGAATAGATTTTAATTAGAAATACTAAGAACTAAAAAAGAAAAGAGAATACTTATAATGAAAATTTTACTTGTCTATCCGGATTACGAAGAAACTTTCTGGAGTTTTAAAAGAGTTTTAAAAATATTGGGTAAAAAAGCTTCATTCCCTCCTCTGGGACTACTAACTGTTGGAGCCATGCTTCCCAGCGACTGGGAAAAAAAGTTAGTTGATATGAATACTGACATATTAAAGGATGAATATATTAAATGGGCAGATTATATTTTTATAAGCGCAATGATTGTGCAAAAAGAATCAGCCAGAAGGGTAATAAATAAAGTAAAAAAATTAGGGAAACCCATCGTAGCAGGAGGGCCTCTTTTTACTACAGGCTGGGAAGAATTCAGTGATGTAGACCATCTTGTTTTAGGAGAAGTAGAGGAAACATTTCCGGCAATCGTTGAGGATCTTAGAAATGGTACTCTTAAAAAAATGTACACTAACGATAGATTCCCTGATATAAAAGAGACTGTTATCCCTGACTGGAATTTAATTAAAGTTAAAAACTATAATACACTGTGTATCCAATTATCCCGGGGCTGCCCTTTTAACTGTGAATTCTGTGATGTAGTCAAGTTGAATGGAAGAGTACCCAGATTTAAAAGCAAGAAACAATTAATTGCTGAATTGGAGACTTTGTACAGGATAGGCTGGCGTGCCGGTGTATTCTTTGTTGATGATAATTTTATAGGAAATAAAGCCATGCTCAAAAAAGAATACCTTCCTGCAATCATAGAATGGCAAAATAAGAGAAAATATCCTTTTTCCTTTAATACCCAGGCTTCAATCAACCTGGCTGACGACAAAAAGATTATGAAATTAATGGCAGAAGCCGGCTTTACATCTGTATTTGTAGGTATTGAAACACCTGATGCAGATAGCCTTGAAGAATGCGGCAAGTTTCAAAATAAAAACAGAAACATGATAGAATCAGTAAAAATAATTCAAAATAACGGAATGGAAGTCCAGGGTGGTTTTATTGTTGGTTTCGACAGCGATAAAGCATCAATTTTCCAGCGCCAGATTGAATTTATCCAGAAAAGCGGAATTGTCACTGCCATGGTCAGCGTTCTCAATGCATTACCAAAAACCAGGTTGTATCAGAGACTAAAAGAAACAAACAGACTGGTTAAAAAGGCAACAGGTAATAATACAAAAATTTCAAGTTTAAATTTTATTCCAAAAATGGATAAAAAAGTGCTTCTGAATGGTTTTAAAAAGATTTCATCTACAATTTATGCTCCTAAGGCTTATTATGAGAGAATCAAAACTTTGCTAAGAGAATATAAACCAGCTAAAAAGAAGCCGCAAAATCTTAATGCGCTTCGCATATACCATATAAGAGCATTGGTTGGCTCAATCTGGTGGCTTGGAATTAAACAAAAAGGAAGACGCTATTTCTGGAAATTAATTTTATGGTGCATTCTTAAACGGCCGTCTCTTTTCCCTTATGCAATTGGTTTCTCTTTAACAGGAATTCATTTTAGGGCAATATCATAAGGGTTTCCGCTGCCAATATTTTGCCGCAGCATCATTAAAATAACAATAAAACATAAAACCGCTGTATCGTAAAATGCTGTATTTGTTAAACATTATTTTCTCTTAATAATTTTGCGCACTTTTCAGGCAAAATAGTGTTTATGCTAATTCCAGAGCCTATCTCAAATCCTGCTCTGGTGCTAAGTCTGGGAAGTATTTCAAGATGCCAGTGATAATGCCTGCTTCCTGCCTGATCGATCGGGGAACTGTCTATTACATAATTATAATCCGGATCATGAAGCAAATAATAAAGTTTTCTGAGTACAGTTCTTAAAATTGATGCAAGATATTTGACATTGCTTTCTGATACTTGAGCAAAACAAGCCTGGTGCTCTTTGGGTAGAATTAAAATGTTATAAGGAACCGTAGAGGCATAAGGTGCAAAGGCAATAAAATCTTTATTTTCAAAGATGACTCTTTTCTTAGCTTTTATCTCACAAGCCATCATCTCGCAATATACACATTTCCCGAAATCATCATAATATCTTTCTGATTCATATAATTTACCCCTGATAAAGCCCGGGACAAATGGTGCAGCAATAAGCTGTGAATGAGGGTGTTCCAATGAAGTACCTGCCCTTCTGCCATGATTCCTGAAAATAACTATAAGCTGATAATCCTTATTAGTACTCAGCTCTATGAATCTTTTTCTATATACCTGCATTACCCTCTCAACCTGATAGAGTTTCATATTGCATAGATCTTCATTATGCCTGGGAGATTCAATAATCACTTCATGGCTACCTACTCCATCGATGCTAAGGTAAGGACCGATTATATGCCGGCTAATATTGCTCCCGCAAACTCCTTTTGGCTCCAGAGCCGGAAATTTATTTGGTACCACTCTTACCAACCACTGCTTACTATCTTTAACAGTTAAAATCTCTTTTGGAGTCATATGCTCATTCCCGCCACAAAAAGGACAATTCTTTTCATATTCCTTTACAGCTTTATTCTCCTTTACTTTTTTAAAATCGCTTGGTCTTTTGGATCTTTCTAATGCAAATATAGTCCAATCTTTGGTTGATAAATCCTGCCTTATTATAGACATATAATTACCCCCTTAACTGTTCATATATAATTGTTTTTGTTATATTTTAAACATGATAATATTAATTCGGTATTAATATACCAATTTTTCATCTTTAAAAAAATGGAAAAAGAAAAGTTTGAGACAATAGTTTTAAATACTTTAAAAAATCTCCCTGATAAATTCAAGGACAAAATAAAGAATTTAAGTATCGTTATCGAAGAGAAGGATATAAGACCGGTTTTAAAAGACAAAAAAAGTGTTCGCACAAAATACACACTTGGTCTTTATCAGGGACTTCCTGCCACCAAACGGGCTGGTAAAATAAGCATACTTCCTGATAAAATAACCATTTATAAAAAATCACTGGAAGAAGTAAGCCGCAGTGATAAGGAATTAGAAAAAAACATAAAAAAAGTTATTTTACATGAATTAGGGCATTACTTCGGTCTTGATGAAAAAAAGTTAAGGAGATTAGGCTACTGATTTTGGAATTATTGTTGTATTGGGATTATAGGAGCAAAGCCAACTTTGTTACTATACACATTGTTATATAAGCTGATGCGGCATCATGAATAATTATTAATAAACACATTACTGCATTTATCCTATCAAATTGATATATTTTGCGAAGTATTTATGTTATACACTACTTTACTATATTGCTTTTTCCGGTCCAGGCTTTACTTTCGGCAAATACTGCATCTGAATGTTTTACTCCCAGTTCTCTTGCAACCTTTTCACATTTTGCCCTGAGTAAAAAGAAGATATTAGCATCAGTTTCATCGAGGGTTTCAAAATTTCCCTGCCCTTTGCTAATTATCAGGTCTGCTTTTTTAAATTCTTCTAAAAAAGCATCCGATGAATTGCTAATATTAATTCCAATATTACTATTTCCAGTTTCTACCACTCTTGCCAGGCTATCAAACTTTGCTTCAGATGCATCTTCCATAGTAGCATCATTAATTATTGGACCTGACTTTACGGAAAGAACTATTTTTTTATTTAATCTCAGCAATTCTTTTATAAAGACTTTGTCAAATACTATCTCGCCTGCATTATCAGTTATATACAAAATATTAATTGAATCCTTAAGAGATTCTCTAAACTTATCATAATCATCTACTGCCAGCGGTATGTTTTGTAAATCTTGCATGATCTTATTAAAATCCAATGTATTTATTTTTTTAATATCTATTCCAAAATCTATTATATTCCCCGCAATGGCAACTTTTGCTGCCATATATAATCTATCCTTTGCAGAATCAACCAACTTCTCTAATTCAGGGTAAATATCAAGAGCTGACTTGTTGTATTTTCTCTTTATTTTATAGTAAGGATCTTTAATGCCGGTTACCTCTCTGAATACACTATACCCAATATCAGAGTTGCTGGCAGGTGGCAGACTGTAATCTATATTTTTAAATTTCTGTAGTAGCTTTAAAACAACTTTTCGGCCCAGTTCATTACTGCAATCACTAACCTTTACTGTGTTTATAGTCTGTTTTATAATGCATGGCACACACTCCAAATCTGTTTTCACTATAACTCCTTACTTTTTGATTTAGTATAAGTTTAGATTATATAGAAAATGATTTAAAATTAAATAGGAAATTTTTTGAATGTTGACTTTAATTACAGATATATATAAACTATTCTAATAGCATTTCACTAAAAGTGAAAAATTATTTTACCATTTTGCAAAAATAATTTTTGTATTTTTGCAAAACTTTTGTTATAATTGGAGCAACATGAAGTTTTTTTTATAGGAAGCATTTCAATAAAGGTTCTTGGACCTCTAAATATAATATAAAAAAAACTTTTTTATTGATGTAAAACATATACAGAGATTTAAAAATAGGAGTCGAAAATATAATGGCAGAAGAAAAAAGATTTATCAAGAACAGAGAAAAAATAAAAATACCGGAAGAGCTACCTCTTCTATCCTTAAAAAATAGTGTAGTATTCCCATTTCTGGCTACGCCGCTGGTTGTTGGTAGAAAAAAGTCTTTGGAAGCTGTTAAAAGTGCATCCAGAGAGCACAATATCATAGTAGTAGTGGCACAGAAAGAAGAAAATAAAGAACAGATAGAAAAAGATGGCCTATATGACGTAGGAACTGCTTGTGCCATAAAGCAAGTAGCTAATATATCAGAGAATGAGATCAAGTGCATCGTTGAAGGTATTTCCCGGGTAAAAATAAAATATTTTACTCAAACTGAACCTTATTTCAGAGTAACAACCGAAGTGCCTGAAGAAATCCCTTTAATTGAAGATGAAGAAACAGAAAAACTTAATACAACTGTCAAAATGCAAGTTGAGAAGTTTATTCAACTGGGTATCCCCCTGCCTACAGCTTTTGTAGTGGCAGCAACCAATATTTCCAAGCCTGAGATCCAGACTGATTTATTTGCTTCATATCTACTTTCAAGTACCAAACAGAAGCAGAAAATTCTTGAAGAAATTAACCTGAAAATAAGGTTAAGGAAATTAACAGAATACCTTGGTGAAGAACTTAAGAGATTTGAAGTTCAGTCCCAAATAAGAGACAAGGTTCAAAAAGAAGTAGGAAAAACGCAGAGGGAATATTATCTCCGCCAGCAACTTAAAGCAATTAAGAATGAACTGGGTGAATTTGATGAGTCTATTGCTCTGACCGGTGAATTAGAGAAAAAATTGCAGAAGAAAAAAATGCCCAAAGAGGCTAAGGATAAAGTTTTAAAAGAAATAGAAAGGTTGGTAAACATTCCCAGCATGTCTCCGGAATACTCTTATGTGAGGACTTATGTGGAATTGATGCTGGACGTTCCATGGTCCGAAAAGACCAAAGATGTTCTGAATTTAAAAAAAGCAAAGAAAATGTTGGATGGAGATCATTACGATCTGGAAAAAGTTAAAACTCATATTCTTGATTATCTGGCCGTCAGAAAATTAAAAGGTAAAGCAACCAAAGGTGCCATACTATGTTTTGTTGGACCTCCGGGTGTTGGCAAGACTTCTCTCGGGCAGTCTATAGCCAAGTCTCTGGGAAGAAAATTTATAAGAATGTCTATTGGTGGCATAAGGGATGAAGCTGAAATCAGAGGACACCGGAGAACGTATGTAGGAGCGCTTCCAGGCAGGATTATCCAGGGTCTTACACAAGCCGGAACAAATAATCCGGTATTCATGCTGGACGAGATTGATAAGGTAGGTACCGATTATAGAGGCGATCCTTCATCTGCATTACTGGAGGTACTTGATCCTGAGCAAAACAATTCATTCAGGGATCACTACCTTGAAGTGCCATTTGACCTTTCAAATACAATGTTTATTACAACAGCTAATATACTGGATACCGTACATCCGGCGCTAAGGGACAGAATGGAGATTATTGAAATACCTGGTTATAGCTCTGAGGAAAAAATTCATATTGCTGAAAAATTCCTGATCCCCAAGCAATTAAAAGAACAAGGAATAGAAAAATATAATATCAAATTTACTGGTGAAGCTACCTCTCTAATAATTGAGGAATATACCAGAGAAGCCGGTGTCAGGAATTTAGAGCGGGAGATAGCAAATATCTGTAAAAAAATTGCAAGGGAAATAGTTGAAGGGAAAAGATATCCCAGGAATATAACTACTGAAAAAGTAAGGGATTTCCTTGGTGCCTCAAAAATTTTTCCAAGTGAAATCGAAGACAAAAATAGAGTGGGAGTCGCCACAGGTCTGGCCTATACGCCGGTAGGCGGAGATATACTGCTTATTGAATCCACTTATTATAAAGGCAGCGGTGAACTAATACTCACAGGGAACCTGGGAGATGTAATGCAGGAATCGGCAAAAGCAGCAATAAGTTATATTCACTCAAGAGCAAAAGACTTCGGAATAGAAGATAAGTTATTCAGTAAATCTGATATACACATCCATGTTCCCGCAGGAGCTGTGCCTAAAGATGGGCCATCAGGAGGCGTAGCTATAACTTCTTCTCTTTTATCTGCATTTACAGGAATACCCGTTATAAGAAATGTAGGTATGACAGGAGAAATAACTTTAAGGGGCAGAGTTCTTCCCATTGGTGGACTTAAAGAAAAACTTCTTGCCGCAAAAAGAGCAGGGCTCAAGAAAGTTGTTCTGCCCGAAAAAAACAGGAAGGAAATTGATGAGATACCTAAGAACATAATCAAAGGACTAAAGCTGGAATTTGTAGAAAATATCGACGATGCAATTAAGCATACCCTCGAAAGATATCCTTCAAAGGCAGACAGTGCTGGTTATAAAGGCGTAAAAGCTCCTACTGAAGAGCCCGGGGTAAGACCACCTCAGAGGTTTACTCCTACCATACAGTAGGTTTCCTACTAAAGCCATTTCTAAAACAGTAATATAAAGGGTATAAATTTTCATAGACGTGGATATAATGACATAACATCCTTTGCAGATTTAATCAAATTTAAATCCTTTTTGGGTAACCAATTTGATACAGCTATCCACAACTACTGGATCATATAACTTACCTCTATTTTTGCTAATTTCTTCAATTGCAACATTTAGGCCAAGAGCAGGGCGATAAGGCCTGTCTGAGGATATAGCTTCTACTACATCAGCAACTGTTAATATTTTTGCTTCAAGCATAATATCCTTTTCCTTCAATCCCCGTGGATATCCTGAACCATCCAGTTTTTCATGATGCTGAAGTATAATCTCCGCAATAGGCATCGGAAATTCTATTTCTTTAACCA
>Ga0307928_10002254_pt1 | contig 14834 bp, 25 predicted proteins | sample AceLakmetagen232_FD_201815 | JGI IMG/M metagenome (GOLD analysis project Ga0307928, IMG submission 201815) | Saline water microbial communities from Ace Lake, Antarctica - #232 | ecosystem: Environmental > Aquatic > Non-marine Saline and Alkaline > Saline | place: Antarctica: Ace Lake... | reverse complement strand
ATAATTCACCCTTTGTAATTATTCTTTTATAATTTTCTATTATTCTCTTACTATGTGAGTTATATTCAATTGATTTGGTTTCGTTAAACCAATCAATGACCTTTAGTATTCTTTTATAACTTGCTCTTTCCTTACTGAGTGTCATTTGTTCATTTCTATGAGAATTAAATTGTTTTGGTTTGCATTGATGATAAACTTGTTTTAGTGCATCAATTGGTATCAATAAATCATTGGGTAAATGGGAAAACTTACCTCTCTCTAGTTTATAATATTCAGCCTTATTATAATGCAATATGTATATATCTTTATTGTTACCCTTACCTAACTCCTTACTAATTCTACAAGTAATTCCATGAATTTTACATAACCATAGTAATTCTTGTGCTAGTTGTTTGGATATTGTTTTGGATGTAATTTCAAATTTACCTTTATAACTGCCGTCCCCATTTAGATAGGATTGTAATACTAATTTAAATCGTTGTTTATCCATGTTAAATAAGAATGATGGTACATGTTTATTTTCTGATCCTTTACCACAATATTCTTCGAAGAACGTTCTAAATTTTTGAGAGGAAAATATTATCTGCATGCCTGATTTATTTTTGTTTGTCAAACGTTTGCATACATTAAATGATTTCTTTTTTAAGTTGGATGCGGGTTTTAAAGTTTTAATTAACATCTCGACTTCATCATGATATTCTAATTCATTTGCATTAAATGAAAACCCCACGTCACCCCTATCTAACACATGACCTTCTGCCATATAATATCCAATTAATTTTAATAGATTGTTAGTTATATCTATGTCTTCCATCCTCTCCTTCTTGCAAGAATGAAATGAATGTTTTATCTTTGTTGGATTAGAGAATTTCAGGTGGTTAATATGATGAAATGAAATTATATAACTACCTTCGCATATCCCATTTCTATCTACTTCTTTTATCTCTGAATTATCCCACACATATAATGAATGGTGATTTGTTAATTTAATTGGTATGTTAGATTGTTCATAATATAATTTATATATATTATCTTTGTGTTGTAGATAATTATAGATGGGTGAAAATTTTATTGTGTCATTATCTAAAGATAACACCTCAACTTTATCACTACTTTTAAGTAAGTGAATTACTTCTTTTATTGAATATAATTTTATCTTATCTTTTATCTTTATTAACATTGGCGTACTACCTATTATTGAACTTTGAATAGATATATCATATCCAGACTTTACCATGAAGTTATAGAATTTCTTTGCATCAACCCATGATTCTTCTAAATTGTAAGAGTCAAAGTCAAATGGCAGATATAAAAGATATGGTACTTCTCCTAGATATGAACAAATGGATATACCACAGTTATACACCCCATTATATGTGTTAAGGAGATTGACAACGTCTTGCCTACTCTTTACTCTAAACTGATTCCCATATCGTTGGGGACTTGACCAATATCCAAAGAATCTTGTACCTCCAAGGAAGGTGGATATAAGATCTACCATTATTCCTCCAGTATTTCAATATTATATATTTTCTTTATGTAAGGAATTAGACTATTTCTATGCTTTTTCCTAGATAAACCAGAATATTTCTGATGAATTTCTTTAGGAATTGCAACAACATCAGTGTCATTAATATGATGCCAATGTATTTCCACTCCTTCTAGGAATGGATTCTCAAATAGTTTATTAAATCCTAATTCTCTATTTCTTTTTGCACTTATCTTGCTATGGACTTCTTTACCTTTTGGTGTTTTACGATATTCTCTTGCTTGTTTTATTAATCTTTCTTTGTTATTAGCATAATAATTTCGGGTAAGTTCATTATGTTTTTCTTTGTTTTTAATATGATATTCCTTTTTGTATGATTTCATATCAAAATCATTCTCTATTTCCCATTTATCCCAACCCACTCTAACTAGTCCAGGATGTTCTTTATTATATTTTCTTGCATAATTTAGTTTCTTCTCTCTATTATTTTCATAATATTCTTTCTGTTGCTTCAAGATTTTATTTTTGTTATTGTCGTAATATGTCTTTTTAAGGATAGAGATACACCCATCACAAATATAATCATGATGTTCTAATTTAGATAAAAGACAATTTTCACCTACAATAAGAAGTACCTTACATTTTCTACAATATCTATCCATTTATAATTTCTTTTTCTATTTATCACATTAATACATATATCTAAATTAGTATCTCTTTTTAAGATGCCACACCTCAGCTGTATACCCCAAATCTACCTGTATAACAGCATATGTATTAGCATCTTTATCATTTCTAAAGTATTTCTCTGTAGAAAATGGTATTTCTCGTGGTGGATCATCTAAGTCATCTATCCTACTTCCTTCTACCTGCACTTTCCACCTTAATCGTTCCCTATCTACTTTATTTTTAGTGTATTCAATTAGATTCTCTGCATATTCAATTACTTTCTTATGTATATACTCATTCCACCATTTCATATTTTAATTTCCTTAATATAAATATAAGGTGATACGCCAAGAGACATACCACCGAGTTAGTATGAAGTTTAATCTACAACTTCAAATCGCTTACCTATTTCTTTAGGTTTGTAGTTTCTATATACACCATTGCCATGTTTGGAATCTTCACTCCATTTGACAACTGCGTAAGTTTTATTTGCTTTTTCGAACTTCCTGATATCAGACACCACTCCGATGTCATCAACGTAGTCATCTTTTGTATCTCGTATAACTTTTCCTACCAAATCTTTATTTTCCATATTGGTTCTACCTCCTTTTGATTTCACTATTGATTTAGCTATCCTAAACAAGCAACCCACCCCAAGCATCTCGGGGTTTCTTATCACATTTCTTTCTCATATTGCAATTCATACATTTCCTTATATCAGTAGTAGGGATAGGTTTTATACTCCCATCTAATATACCATCTATTCTCTTTATAGATGATAATACTGCTTTCTCATTCTCTTTTGTGTATTCCCTATTCCACACTATATCTTTTGTTTTCCAATTTCTAACAGAAGCTATCAGTTTCCTACCATTCAACTCTTTGTTAAACTGTTGCATATAAGCATAACAATAACCCCATACCTGTATCTTATCTGTATCATATGCTTTATCATGTGGTTTATCATCTATAATCATAACACTATTATCATTAAATATTATCTCATCAATCCTACCACGAAGTCGTCCACCAACTACACTAAACTCTCTTCTTATATTGTCATCTGGTGGTTTCTCCAAACTCCGTATTAGTTTCTTTTTAGCATATGTTGGAATAGTTTTACTCTTAATCTCACTTACTTTATCTTTGTATATCTTCTTTGCTTCTTTGATTACTTCCCGTTTTACTTTGTTCTCTTTGTGGAGTTTATCATGTGCTACTTTCCCCTTTATCATTTGTATTGTTGGTTTCTCTTTGATTTTCTTGTGGTGTCGTAGATACAACTTGTATTCACAGAATAACAATTCACCTAATCGACTGATTGGGATTTTTGATTGTCTATCCATTTGTAAGCCTCTTCAATTCTCGGGGTAATCATATCAGTTATATATTTTTTACTTGTTTCAAATCCAATAAATTGTCTTCCTAATTTAATAGAAACTTCAGCAGTAGTACCACCACCCATAAATGGGTCCAATACTATATCATTTTTATCTGTTAACCATTTAATGAAGAATTCTGGTAATTGTGGATGAAATGGAGCTGGATGTTTACCACCCCTCATAGATCCTCTTGTAAGAAAATCAAAAACTGTTGTTGGTTTAGTACCTTTTGGATTAGGTTTTCTCTTAACTCTTGGTGATGGTAATGTAGTACCATCATCACTAACCTTATAGCTACTCCTAACTTTATATTTTAATCTATTGATTGTAACTGGTGAATATGGTATTCTAACTTCATCCATATTATCCTTAAAATTCTTTACATCCTTAACAAAATGGAATATATATTCTATTCTATCATTTAATCTCATATTCCCAGTTGTTGGTAAACCATTCTGTTTATACCAGATGTATCTATCAAATAACTTTAGGTTAGTATTATCTAATATATTAATTATTGTTTTATACACATAGGTTGATCTTTCACCATTAACCACCCTATCATTTATATTTAGTATAAATGAGCCAGTAGGTTTTATGAATCTCTCCGCCTCTGTAAATAATGATAATATCCAATCAGGAAAGTATTTTGGTTTTATGATATCTACACCTTTACCATATGATCTAGTATCAGCATATGGTGGTGAAGTAACAACCAAATCAATAAAGTTATCTGGTATATCCTTAGATAACTCCATACAATCTCCTAGATATATCTTATTAATGTTATAATCATTCATATCTAACAATCACTTATTTCTTCAGCTAACATTTGAACAGGATACCTTTCATCATCTACTACTCTATCTAAAAATTCTCTAGCATTATCTCTTAATGGATGGCTTGTATCTATTGAGCCATATATAAAATTGAAGTGACAACTATCCCCAAGAAATATTTTGAGATTGGAGAATGCTGAATTTTCCTTTCTATCATTAGGATATTTCCACATTGTATTATCACAATCTTCTAAATCTACTGTATTAACATGAATGTGAGTTATGCCTAAAGCAGTAATATATGGTTTTATGAGTAATAACTTAGAGGATTTATTGTTAGAATATCTATTGCCTGTCCATCCTATAGATGACATAGATACTTTAATCTCTACTTTATTATTATCTGGGTATATCATATCATACCCACTTGTATCAATAAATTGTAATCCCAATTCGAGTTCATCATTGGCATCTGAGAGAGCTTGTGTTATAGCTGGTGATATTATCTTAGTTTTTGCGGTAGTTGGTAAATCATCCCATATATCTACTACAAATTCCCATATATTATCCTTACCATAAAACATGGAAAGATATAACATTCTATTATTAAATATTTCTATGGCTTTGTTAATATATTCTCTTGTTATTAATTTAGGTTTCCACATATCATTCCTCCAACATTTTAGTCACTTGATTTAGTCATTCGGTATGCACCACAAATAGGGCACACATAATCAATGACAACCTTATCTTCCATAGTAGCCCTAACAGGAATCATCTTAGCTCCGCAGTTAGGACACTTTTTAGATGTGTGGTTTTTAGATTTCATTCAATTACCCTTCTTTCTAGTTTCTCAAATATCATATCACTTGGTAAGTCCAACCCATTGGTAAACCACGCAGTAGCAAACCAACTTCCTGATCCACCTCCAGATGGAGTTTCAAAGTTAATTCTCTTATCAAGGAATATAACTTGTACACCATATTCTTTAAATAGATTTTGTCTCTTCATGGTTTCAAAAGTAGTCAAAGGAAGTAACAATGCAAATGGTTTACCTAATTCATAGCATCTTTGTAGAAATTGTTGCTTTAATGAGTATGGTGGGTTTGTTACTATACAATCATAATCATCTGGTTTCCAAGTTAGGAAATCATCACCAGATATTATATCCGTCCCTAATACCTCATATCCTCTTTTACTCAATTCATTAACAAGATTACCCTTACCACAAGCACATTCCCATACCTTCCATTCTCTTTTAATATATGGATATAGTGGTATTAATGCTTCTACTGGAGTCTGGAAATCATTTGAGATACCTTGTCTACTTGGAGGTTTCATTACCTATCCAACAAACTTGTTAGCCCAGATGAATTTTCTTCCACCACATGTGGGACAAATCACTTTCTTCCCTTCTTCTGTAGTATAATATTCAGCCGCATTACACATTGGACATGTTATTCTAACTTTAGTCTCATCAAGTGCATAGGTATTATCTAACATATCTGCTAACTCTTTAGATACTGTATCTAACTCTATGATTAGATTGTTTCTCTGTGTAATCTTCTTATTAAGCCCATCCTGTAAATCATTTTTAATATCTTCTATAGTCTTCTTTTTACTATTCATTATCTTCTCCTAACTCTTATAGCACCAACTGGACACACACCATGGGTACAATCTTCGCAACCAACACATATCCTACTATTAATATATGGCTTACCTGTCTTTTTAGATAACCTGATTGCATCTACTGGACACGTGAAGTTATCTATACATTCAAAACATTTAATACATTCATTTACTGATATTTTAGGTATCATTCTTTACTTTCTAACTCCATTTTACATCACCTTTACATGCCCTATATGCTAAACTTTTAAGGAAATCCATAATTTGCCTGAGGATTGATTTTAAGCCAATCTAACGCATTTACCCCCCCAACTGATACTATGGTATCAACCGCACATTAACATGCGTTAAATAGGCGTTTCCGTCAATCCTCATGCATAATTTGAGAGACTTTTGCAATGTTGCCGACAACACCCCTCATTTTCACTAAATCACCATTTCATTACTGCATATGCTAAAATGTTAGACTACTTTTATTCTTTGTCAGAATTATAGTAATATCCATTATTATCCATAACCCATTCATCCACATTAATAGTAAATGAATAACATTTTGACTTTAACCAATCTCTTAATTTGTGTGTAGATGTATAGTCTATCTTATTCTTACCAACTAACTCAAAGTCAATACCAAACTCACATACCATTATATCCTCAAACTCTAATTCATGCATCTTACCTACTATATCTGTTATGTCCTTTGGTGGTATCTGTATATCTATATGACCTCTTCCTATCATTCTTCTCCATAAAACTCAAACCATTCCCATCCATTCTTTGTTTTATACCCAGTATAAATCATTTTTTCAAATGGATTGAGATTAATATGTGTATGATTCAACAACTTTGCATTTGCAATAACTTTTCCCATATCTTCTATTTTATATTTCATTTTATCATCACATCTAATATTTCTCTCTGAAGTCTAATTACTTCATCAAATTCTTGGCATCCCTTTGCCTCCAAGAGTTTTCTTTCTAATCTTCCTCTATATGAATAGTCTGTCATTCTTCATCACGACCATGTTTCATGCCATGGATAAATGCATCCACGTACATCTTATGGCAGATACTCTCTACATAATCCCAGTGCTTCTCTGCTAACTCTCTATCATTCACTTTACTCTTACACCTCGTTGCACATTACTACCCTCACACAGGGGACACACTAAACCAGATAGATATGAATCTGTGTAATACTCCTCACAATCTATGCAATAGAATCTCCATATCACAATTTCCAGTACTTTATATCTCGTGCAAATGCTGTATTTGATGTCTCATGTATTAGACAATCATAATAATTTTTAGGTTTTACTTTCTTGGTAGTATCTTTGTCTGGGAATATTATCTTTCCATTACTGATATTCCCTTGTAGTTTCTTTGTGCCATCTTCTTGCTCTACTTCTCTGAAATACACTATCTCTCTTCTCATCATACATATCATTTCCTATTTGTTTAATTGTTATATGTCTATCTATATCATGTATCTTCTTATGACATTCCATACACAAAGGAATTATCATATTCTTTTTTGGGTTCACATAACATTACTGGGTTTCAAATTCACTATGGTTTACATATTTTAGATGGGTTTCAACACTACTTTGGTTCACATTCGGTATATGGGTTTCAATAGTTATATGGTTCACATGAGATATTGGGTTTCAATGACAATTGGGACACATAACCTTATTGGGTTTCAAAATCCACTTGGTTCACATTCCAATAATGGTTTTCAATGGTTGTATGGTTCACATCCTGTTTTTGGGTTTCAAAATCCATTTGGTTCACATTTTCAATTCATAGTGAGGAATACTATGAGAAGTATGTCCCAGATATTGAACTTCATATGGTTCTTCTATTGGTAATTCTTCTAAATCTCTCCACACTAACCATAAATCTTTTAGAAATACTTTAGCTACTTTTCTAATTGCCCTCAAATGTATATGCATATCTGTGTAAGAATACTTTTGTCCTGTATTCTTATTACTTTCAACTTTCTCTGGGTGTTTCTCTCTGTCCACTCTTTTAAACTCATCATACAACTTTCCATAGTAACTATCTTTCTTATGCATTATGAATCCATTAGTAACTAATTTGTACATCAGGCATCTCATTCTTGTATTATAATTATGTTTGTGTCCTTTATGTAGACTCTGGACTTTATCATCATATAAACCATATCCAGAGTATGACCATAGGTTACTAATTCTTTCAAATCGTTTAATATCCCCCAACATACTAATAACTTGTCCAGCTATGTCTGGACCAACACCGTGGATATTTACTAACCATTCATTCCAGATAGGGAGTCCTTCAACTATCTTCCCATACTGTCTAGCTAATCTTCCTTCTTCTCTTTTCATAAGTTTAAACATTTCATCTTGGTTACCATTAGATTCAAAACCTAATCTTGAGAGGGCATCTACTTGATTACTTAATCTCATTCTAGTCTTCTGGATATCTTCCTTTGCCTCTGTTAGTTGTCTCAAACTATTATAGTTTTTAGGATAGATACCATGATGCATCATATGGCACGTATGATGAACTAACACTTTGTTACTCTTCTTATTGTTATTATGATTTCCATCTACATGATGGATATCTGGTATTTCTACTTCTTTTATCCCTTCATTACAAAGAGCACATTCTATTGTCATATTTCATATCTCACTTATTTTACATTTTCACATGTGTGTTTTGGTTACATGATTGGGTATACACCAGATAAGATTTGACTCTCACCTGATGTTTCCACGCCACATGGAATACACTAGGTAAGGAATGACCCTCACCTAGTGCCATCGAACTCGTCTCCCATGCAGGGAGATACAAAAGATAGGTTGATGATACCTATCCAATGTGTTACTTTACATTAGTTGTGTTGGTTGTCTTAACAAACTGGTTTGTACAAAGTTTTATTACCTTCTAGATATTCTAGATTGTAACCATCCATTACTTCGACTAACCAGTGTAATATTCGTGGTCCATATCCATAGTCAATTGTTTCCCAATCTGTGCAATAGTCTCCATTAGATTGATAAAACCAATTATCTTCCAATTGCCAGTCATCTTTTGGGTTCCATTTGTAATACAAAGCGACTTTCTTAAAGTCATTTTCTGTATCGTCAAATGAAATATTTATGTGGAAATTGTAGTCGGTGTTATATGAGCAACCTGTTACGTAACTTGCACTATCATCTACTATGATTACTGGAACATCATTAACATAATCTTGTCCATCTACTCCATCAACACCGTCAATTCCATCAGTACCATCTTCACCATTAGTTCCATCATTTCCATCATTACCGTCAGCACCATCACTACCTGAACTACCATTATCACCTTTAGGGCCTGCTGGTCCTGCTGAACCTATTTCTCCATCTTCTCCAGGTATACCTTGTTCCCCACCTGTTGGTCCAATATCTCCTTGCGGACCCGTTAGTCCTATTTCTCCTTTCTCGCCACCATAGTATAGTGCAAACCCACCAATAGACGCTGCTATAAGTGCGAATACAATAGCTATAACAGCAAGTATATTACTATCTGTCATATTTCTTTTTCCTCTTTATACATTACAGTTTTCCCAAACTGTCTCAACATTTATATAGGAAATAATAATATTCCTATATCTTTCATTTTAATTCTCTTATAGAAGGTGTGTGTATCCTTCTTTTAATATCTCGCGTATAGCTTTTGGGTTATCTTTGTTTTTGAGTATGTTAGATATCTTGTGTGATAGATAGTATTCTTCGTCTTCATATTTAGTGGTTATCTCTATGTTACGATTTACATCCTTTAGTTTTTCCTCAAGTTCTCCTTTCTCTTCCGTTAAGGATTTGATACTTTCCTCTTTTGTTAGATTGTGTAGATTTCTTGTATTTAAAGATACACTCATACTTGTACCTGGTTTTATAACTGTCCATCTTGGTTCGTTTGGGAAACTATTAATTATTTCTACAATAGTTCCCTTTGGTATTCCACTCACAGCTCGTGAGACTTTTACTTTATTTCCTACTCTATAGTTTGTGTTCATTTATTTCATCTCCTTTTTCTCTTTCTCTAATTTAGAAAGTCTCTCATTCAAATTAAGTATTGCTTCATATAATAACTTACCCTCTAATGCTACCTTGCCATACATATGGTAATCCTCTTCTAATTTATTCCATATCTTCCTTGGATGTTTCAATTTAGCACTTCCTTAATTCTTTCAGCAACAACTTTCCCTAGCTTTTTAATTTCTATCATATCATCTACAGTAGCATTAGATACTCCATTAACAGATTTATATCTATGTAATAATTTCTTGGACATTTTAACTCCTACTCCTTTTATAGATGCCAATACATTCTCTTTAGCTTCTCTTGGGGAAGTTGCACGTCTCATCATTGGGGCAGGTCTAACTCCTTTACCTTCTTCTGTTAGTTTCTTATCTAACCCTATTAAGAAGTCAATAAAGTCTTCATCATTCTCAAATTGTAATATATTAGCTTTAGGGTATTTAGCTGTAATGGTTGTTAGACAACCTTTGTAAGAGTTATGTATGTATCTATTCTTTGAGAAGTAAAACTCTCTCCATATATTATCTGTTATAATTGCTATAATTGGTTTCTCGTACTGGTACAAATTGTTCAGTTGTGAGTATAACCTTTTATCAGATATAGAGGCAATAAAGTCCTTTCCCTTCTTTCTCTCGATAGCATATCCATCTGGTAATAAGAAATCCCCAACTTCTAAAAACTCCTTCTTCATATCTGCTTTACGATTCTGTAATAACTTAATACACTTAGTCTCTCTACTATCACATACAATGATATGAATCACTCCGTGGTAGGTTGTGTAATTACATTACCAAAGCAATAATCGAATAACCAATTGGAAAATATCTGCTCATTATGTTTTTCATACATTCTATATCACCTCCATTTACAATACAAAACCACCAATTAAAATGATAAATGGTGAAGTAAGCATTGTATAAAATCCAACGTCCTTCATCTGAAATTTAGTTGTGTATGATTTATCTAACCACATCATACCAAATCCTATAAACATAATTATAACTCCTAATAGAATTACATATACATTCATTTCTTATTCCTCCAACTATAATACACTTCAATTCTCTACTATCTGCTATTATCATAAATTAAAGAACCATTCTATAGTATGTGATATCTTATCTAAATTGAATAATACTAATAAGATTATACCAACCCAGATACTTGCAAAGATTGCTAGTAAATGTGGATGGATATACTCTTCTCCATTAACTTCTTTAAACTCTACTTTCTCTTTTGCCATTTAATCACCTATCATATATATCTTTAAGATTTTGTGGTCCAATTGGGAATCCAGTTAAATCCCATCTATAACCACAATCTTTACAAACTCCAATATCAGGAAATTCGTGACTCCAGTTATATGAATTACATTTTGGACATTGTGCTTTCATTTAATCACTCCATATAAAGAAACAAGAGGAAGGTGAACAACACCCCCCGAACGGTTCTGTGTAGATACCATGGTACCTATATCTATTCTGTTATCTGGGTTCCAAGAATGAAACCTGAGATAGCACCTAGGAATGTTAAAAATTCCTGCCATGGTAATGTTGTTAGAATACTAAAAGTACTAGAACCCATACTCTCAAATATTCCACCAGCAAAGTATCCTATAACTAATCCAAACATACCAACGAGCATTCCGCCCATTAGTTTTTGGAATAGGTCTCCCCATGTTATTTTTATAGTTGCCATATTATCTATTCACCTCCCTTTTCTTTTTGTTACCAAACAAGTAACTCTCAATCTTTATCACAAAATCCATAATCAGCTTTTAGATTGACTGGAAATAGGTTTCCAGTAACTGGATTGAATGGATGTTTTAATAGAAGAATACGTCTAGCAGATTTACCATACTTTGCTCTTGCTGCCATATCAGAATCTATCAACTCCATAACATATTTAGAATTATATAGTACCTCATCACCACCATATACCTTACCAAAGTCTCTACCCCACTTCATATTGTCAATACTAGCGTGATGGTTGATTAGGATTGCTATATTGTGTTTGTATGCTATCTGGTATATCCTGTCAAAGAATCTTGCTACTAAATCAGCTCTAGCTGGTAGATTCTGTGTCTTATGTCCAATAGATGATTTCAATGGTTTAGTAAGAGAATCTATAACTATCATTCCAGTATTCTCTAGTAACTCCTCTTTGAGTTTTGGTTTAATCTCTTTGAATGTAACTGTGTATTTATCACCTTTCTTAGATTTCTCCAATTCTGCTTTGTAACCCACCATTTGTAGAAGTATAACTATTGCCTGATTATCAAAATCTCCTAATACTGTGAAGAAATGTATATGTTTGATTATCTCTTTCTCTGTTAGATTGAATCTGTCTGAAAATCTGAGTAATAATTCCAAGTAGTCCTGTTCTCTATTACCTTCTGTCTCAAGGATAATCACATCCTTCTTTAGGTTCTTGATACATGATAAAGCAAGCTGTGCAGTTAAGAGGGTTTTCCCTTGACCTGGTTGTCCAAATATAGCAGTCACACTACCTAACGGAAAACCATTACCCATCAAGGTATCTATGGTTGTACATTCGCTTAAGAAATTCTCAAATCTCTTTGTCGGTTTCATTTTACTCCAATCCAGATTATCTATTAGATATATGATATGCTTGCATGTAGTAACCTGCTTACCTTTAAGTATCCACCAAGGACATGTACACCAAGTATCATAGGTGTCCCCATCAATAGATGTAACATATTCTCTACCAGAGTCACCTTTGATAATTGCTTTGCATATCGCATCATTGCCATAGATAATCTTTTTAATCTCCATTAGAGTATTGCATCTAAATCACTCAACAGTTGATTATAGTTTTTCTTTAACTTCCCACCCATAAATGCAGCGTGTCCGTCTATCTCTAGATAATCTATACCTTTTAATGTATCTCTATAGTATGTAGCTAAATCTCCTCTTAAAGATAATGAACCATTCCTCTTGTTAATCGCCATTACAGTTTTATTCCTTAATGAATCCATTAAAGCCGAACCAACGTAACCAGACATTCTATATTTAGAATAGAATAATACTACACATAGATTATCATAAAATACTATATCACAATCTAATACTGCTGACTTAAAGTCATTTGCTACATCCATCTTTGCCATTCTTGCATCCTCGGATGAATATAATGCTAGTGGAGTATCTGCATATCTAATTAGATTTATAGCACTTTCATATTCACCTTTACGGAGAAATGCATTAATTGGTGAAGATAGTAGTTTGTATAGTGGAAACTTTGATATTGTCCAGTTATACTTTTTATAAGCAGATGTCTTTACACTTTTTAGAAGTTGTGGACATTCCTTATATACTTCTGTTGGGATTAATTCAACTTGTCCATCACCAGCCAAACCTATTGCAACTTTCCACCATTCACTCTTTGGTATCTTATCTTTGAAATAGTTGAATGTAAGTAATGATGCAGGTTCTTCACCTGATATGAGTTTATATTTATGTCTTTCATCATGAGGTAGGTGGTGATCAATACATGTCCCATCCCACTTGTAATCTTGAGGCTTCATATCTAACATCCATGAATCTTTAGTTAATCCACCTGTATAACCGAATCCTTTCTCATACACCCCAATCTTTAATTCACTATCTGGTATCCCGAATGTAGCAAAATGTCCACTACATAGGCCATCAGCGTCCCAGTGACACCTGAGTTCAACAGTCATCTACCTACCAACTCCATTATGTAAATGCTCTATTATATGTTCTGCTCTACTTAAGCACATTAGATTATCTATATCATTGTTTAGTTTATTCCCATCTATATGGTGGATCACATGGTTTTCTGGTATTTCTCCAAAATATTTACTCCATATATATCTATGCTCAAGTAATTGTTCACCATTTACATTTACCAGTTTGTATCCAGTTGACTTATCTATACACCCTCCTTTATAATTTGGGTGATTCTCCCCCATTAACCGTACATCACCCTTTTTAAATTCTGTTTTTGGGTGGAATCCTTTCTCAAATCCACACTGCCCCAACTCACAACATTCCGATGTAGTTCTTCTTGAAATATTATTCTTTACCAAAACATTTCTAACAGTCTCCTTTCCCATACTGTAGATGGTAGCAATTTCCTTTAATGGTTTGTTTTCGTTACAATATAGGTTTATTATATCTTCAGTTAATTCATTAGTCATCCAAGAATCACTTTATGGAAATCTTATTGTCTTTAACAGATAACACACCATTCTTCTCAAGCACTGGAATCAATGATTTAATCATACTAGAATTGATAGTGCTTCTTATACCAAGTATCTTAATGAAGTCTGGAGTTGATATACTACCTTTAACTAAATCAGGTGAGTTAGACTTCAAATCTTTAATCACATCAGTGGCTTCTTTTAGTTTGTCATCGGGTATCTTAATCTCTTTAGGTGTTGGTGATACATCACCATCTCTACCAACAAACTTAATATCCTGTGTCCAATCTCCTGTTTTGGTTATCTCAAATACACAACCTGGTATATCCTCTGGACGTATATCATTATTCTTACATTCTTCTATAAACTCTCGTAAGAATGACCATGTCCTACCACCTAGACTGTACAATTTGGGAGACCCATTAACAGTTACGTATGCCTCATTCTTTACCCATTCTTTTTCCCAAACATTTCCAAGAGAGTCTTCATCTCCCTTTTCAACATCTACAATCTCGGATTGAAATATAACCCGTAATGTACCATCCTCTACACTTTGGGTGTAATATCTAGATGGTTGCTCTTTCTGTATATTATCCCAATCATCCTGGGTTAACACTTTTGCCATATTATT
>Ga0307928_10002253_pt1 | contig 14836 bp, 18 predicted proteins | sample AceLakmetagen232_FD_201815 | JGI IMG/M metagenome (GOLD analysis project Ga0307928, IMG submission 201815) | Saline water microbial communities from Ace Lake, Antarctica - #232 | ecosystem: Environmental > Aquatic > Non-marine Saline and Alkaline > Saline | place: Antarctica: Ace Lake... | reverse complement strand
AAACACCCGGGCGTTTTGTATATAACAATTGCTTTTTTATTGACTTGGGGTTTATACCTACTTTTTTAATGTTCACCAATTTAAGGCTTTGTGTAAGAAGTAGCTTCTGTGTATAAAGTCGGTTGCCTGTGTAAAAAGTCTAAAATGGTTTAAAATAAACTACTAAATATACAAATCAATTAATTCCTTAAAAGTAATATTTAATTTGGCTGATTTTAATTCTTCTATTTTTATTTTAAAGATTATATCTAATCTATCTTTTTTTTCTGCAGTATTACCTAAATGAACTGCTTGTTGCCCTACCCCCAATGGATTATATCCTTTGAATGTTAAAACCTTTCCAATAGTCATTCTTGGTGGTTCAACATAGGTTAATTCATTTTTTGGAAAAAGTAAATCTAACATAATTAAATTATACTGGATAAGAATATAAATAGGTTATGGAGTTATTGAATTAATTCTTTTTTAATTTTTGTGGAGAGTTAAAGTAATCATACTTAAAATTGTATTTTACCCCGTCGATGTCTTTTCCTTTTTTTAAATTATTTAATCTTTTTAAAATAATTTTATTAAAATCTTCATTATTTTCAATTATTACACAAGACCTTTCTTTTTTAATTGCAGTTGCAATTGTAGTTCCACTCCCACCAAACAAATCCATAACCAAATCACCTTTATTAGTAGTCATTTCCATTAAAATATCTAAAAGTAATTCTGGTTTTTTACTATCTTTAAAATCTAATCCTTCCCCACCTTCTTTGTAAACATTAGTTACAATATCAGTAAAATCCAAGTGATTTGAAAATAATTTTATTCTTCCAGCACTTTCTGCTGGTTGAAAGTAGATTCCACTTTTTCTTTTTTCGCTTCCAGTTATAAACCAACGATAGCCCTTCCATTTTTTATCTAACCCATAAACTTTAATTAATTTGTTTTTACCAAAACCTTTCAAGTGTTTTTCATAAACTTCTCCAGACCAATTTGCAGTTGCTATTTTTCCAGCAATAGTATATTTTCTAAAGTTTTTCATTGATGGTTTATCTTTTATTATTTCATATTGGTTTGATTCATATATTTCAATGTTTTTTCCGCCAACAAAAAGTTTTTTTGGTTTATTTTCAAGTATTTTTATTTTATAATTAAACTTTTCTAATTTGGGTGGTTGTATTTTTCCTTTAAACCTACTTGTTTTATTTTTCCTGTAGATTAACAAATATTCAAATACATCATGGAAAGTAGCATTAATCATTAATTGCCTTTCAGTATGTCTAATTTTAACTGGGAATAATCCAATAAAACTATTTCCTTTATTATTAAATACCTCATCTAAAACATTTTTTAAATTAAATAATTCTGTTTGATTAATTGATATGGCAAGAAATCCCCCATCATTTAAATATTCATATGCTTTTTTAACAACATTATAAATCATTTTCCCCCAGTCTGCTCTTGTATCTAAATAATTTTTTCTTGCACCTCTTGTCCTTTTTGTATTGTATGGGGGGTCAAGATAAATTAATTGTGCTTTGTCTTTAAATGTACCGTTTAATTTTTCAAACCAATCTTCATTATTTCCTTGTAAAATATAATAATCATTATTTATTTCTTTATTAGCCCTTATTTTTGTTTGCATGGATTTTTTAATCATATTTTTGCCTCTTTAGGAAGTGTTGCTTTCCAATATTCTCTTACGCCTCGTTTTTCATAATCAATCCAATTCTTTTCTTTAAATTTTTTTAAGTATTTATCTGCAGTATTCCATGATATCCCTGCAAATCCTGCGGTTTCTCTTGTGGTATGAAAACCAATATTTTCTATTAGTGCTTTTAATATTTCTTTTTCATAAGCACTAAGTTTATTTTTTTCTTTCATGCATATCACATTTTAATTATTTCCAATATTACTTTTTTTGGTGTTTCCATAGTTAGTTTTACTATATCGCCTTTTTCTAAATTTAATTCAGCTCTTAATTTTTGAGGTATTTTGATTGTTGTTTGATGTGTTTCTATTATGGGGGTGGTTTCCACTACTAATGGTTTGCTTTTTGCAAGTTTTAATTGTTTGAATATGTGATTAGGTATTTCCGACATAATAATCTTCCTCAATACTATTAGACTACTAACTTCTTAATAAATGTATTGTTAGACTAAACAAGATTAGACTAATAACGCATAAATACATTTATAAATGTTTTCATACTATATTCTATTAGTCTAATAGGGTAATATTAGAAGGTGAAAATATGATAAATCAAAGAGAAGAAAGAGGAAAAATAATTGCTCAAACAAGAGCAATAACAAAAGTAAAACAAGGGTACTTAGTAAGTAGCCAAAATTCAAGCAAAAAATACTTGGTTAGCGAACATTTAGATAATTGTAATTGTCCAGATTGTAGAACAAGGAAAGTAAGATGTAAACACGCTTTCGCAGTAGAATACTTTCTACAAAAAGCAACAACTACAAATGGAGTAACAAATATTGAAACTAAAAAATTAACTTACCCTCAAGCATGGAGTTCTTACAACAAATCACAAGAAACAGAAAAAACACGTTTCATTGAATTATTAAAAGATTTATCTGCCACAATAAAAGAACCTTCATACGAATTTGGAAGACCAAAAACCACACAAAAAGATTTATTCTTTTCAAGTGCATTAAAAGTTTACACTCAATTTTCATTAAGAAGATTTATGAGTGATTTAAACGAATGTAAAACAAAAGAATTTATTGATAAAAAACCTTGTTTTGCTTCAATCGGACACTACTTGCAACAAGAAAATTTAACACCTTTATTAAAAGAAATGATAAAAACAACTGCACAAACCCTTAAATCAGTTGAAACTAAATTTGCAGTAGATAGTAGTGGCTTTAGGACTAACTCATTTGGTTCTTATTGTCAAGAAAAACATGGAACAACTAAAAAGAACATTTGGTTAAAAGCACATTTACTAAGTGGAGTTAAAACAAATATTGTATGCTCTGCAGAAATAACAAAATCTTATGGAAAAGGAACAGGAGACGTTTCACAATTTCCTATTTTAGTAAATAATCTTGATGAATTTGAAATTGAAGAAATAAGTGCAGATGGAGCATATAGTTCAAGAGATAGTCTTGCTTTAGTAGAACAAAAAGGAGCAATTCCATTTATTCCTTTCAAAAAAAATTCAAGACCAATTCCACGAGGAAACTCACACATTTGGAGAAAAATGTTTCACTACTTTCAATACAATAAAGAAGATTTTATGAAACATTACCATTTGAGAAGTAATTCTGAAACAGTTTTCCACATGATTAAATCTAAGTTTAATGAAACTTTAAAATCAAAAACTTATACCGCACAAGTAAACGAATTGTTGTTTAAGATTTTATGTCATAACATTGTGGTAATGATACACGAAACAAACGAACTCGGAATAAAAACCGAGTTCTAATCCTCGCCAAATAATTTACGATTACAATCGTCACAGTAATAAACTGATTTATGTTTTGGTTTGAATACTTTTACATTATCCCTGCATTGAGCACAAGGGATTGTTTTCCAATTTTTAGGGTCTTTTTCTTGTATTTCAATAAATATATCTTTTGGACTTTGAGTTATATTAATCACCTCAAAATAACTAAAAATGAAAGTGTGTAAAAAGTAATCTTTTTGTGTATAAAGTCAAGTCTTTTATTCACTTATTACACAAAGCCCCAATTTAAACCCGGGTCAATTTTTTATTTAAATCTAAACGATATACTTATATAGTAGTATACTTATATAGTAATATAAGGACGTGGTAAAATGAAAGGATTAATTAGTTTTAGAGAAGGACAAAAGGAAACAGTTGTTAGGTTGAATATTCAACATATAGTTAAAAGGGGGTTTTAGTTTATGGCTTTGGTTACGGTTTCAAAAGAAACAAAAGAAAAATTAAGAATTTTGGCGTTTGAAAAAAACACTACACAAAAAGCGCTTGTTGAACAAGCAATTACGAAGGTGTTTAAGTGAGTAAAAAAGCAGAATTTAAAAGTGTGCAATATTACTCACATCACGCGCAAGAATTAAAACAAACGCAAAAGCATAAGATAAACAAGTTCTTAGAATTTAAATGTATTGTTTACGATAATATTAACAAAGTTTATCTTTGTAAAAATATTCCCGGTTATAATTCCCGGACTTATACGTTGCATAATAAAACGGTAGATAAAAGTTTTTGTTGTAATTGTCAAGGTTTTTTGGCTACGTTGAAAAAGACGGGTCGCGGGACTTGTTCGCACGTTGGGGCATTACACGAATATTTTGCGATTAACAATAAAAAAAGAGGTGGTTTAATTGAAGAATGATTTATATACAAAAGTTAAGTTGACGAAAGTAATTATTGATTTAATGAAAAGGGATAAGGACGACCATTTACAAGCGGACTTGTATAAATTAACTAATACTTCTTTGAATAAATTGTTGGCTTGTCTTGAAGCACGAAATACCAAGGGGTTTGAAAAGTGAACGACAAAACTTTATTAGCTTTAAATCTCTCAACTTATGAACGAAAGTTAATTTTGCAAGCAATGTTAATTTTACAAACCAAGGGTTGTAAATTAGATATTTTGCCGGCAAATAAAGTTAGGACGTGTAAAAAATGATTAAAAGAACCTCAAAAAACAACTTAAAAAAGAATTTGAGGTTGACCATATATTTATGTATTAGGGGCGGGCTTTCCCCGGCTAAAATTTGTAAAAAACTTAATTTGAAAACAAACGCAATACAGTATTACCTTAACAATTTAAAGGCAAACGGCTTAATTGAAAAAAGGGGGTATGGTGTTTGGGCCATTAAAAAAGCTTGGAAAGAACCTCAAAAATCAAGACAAGTAACTCATAAAGCAATGGGGTCTTGTAATTTGAGGTTGTTGCAAGATACCGTGCGGGGTCACGCGTTTATGTTTACGGTTAAGCTTCCAAAACTTAAAAATTGGGATAAGCGGGAATTATTTTTTAAGAATAAGGGTTTGGATTTCAAACCGTTAAATATTGCGGGTGGGGGCCAAAGTTTTTTGTTTAAGGATAAGAGAATTTGGTTTACTAATAAGTCTATTGTTATTTTTGAGAAGTCAAGTTATTTAGCGGGTTCTTCCGGGGTTGCTAAAAATAAAGCGATTTTTGAGTTGCGCAAGCTATTAATTCGTTTGGAAAATATTTTTAATGCTAATTTCAAGGTTGGGGGGCAGTATAAGTTTAAGGTGTCCCGGCAACACTACGCTTTGGTTAAAAATGCTTTGGCTAAACAATACGACGACGAAGGAAAACGGTTAAATGTTTATAATGAAAATGGGCTTTGGTTTATTATTGATAATTCGTTTAATTTGCACGAAGCGGAAACGATACACCCAAAGACCGCGGACAAGGATAATTTGAAGGTTCAAAACTTTTTTAATGGTTTAAAGAAGTTTGAAGATTTTACACCGGAATTTGTTGTTAATAGTATTGCCGGGGTTAGTGAGAACCAAGCGCTTTATTCAAAGAATATTAAAACGCACATTGAAGCGATTGAATTGTTGGGTCAAGGTGTAGAGAAGCAAACATTAATACTTAATGAATTAAAAAATTTATTGAAAAAAAAAGGACGTGATTAAATGGTTGAAAGAATAATAAGCGATTATGAAAAATTAAAGGGGTTGGTTTAATTGTCGTTTGCTTGTTCTCAACGTTCGGTTCAATGTCCGACGTGTAAAAGTTTTCACGTTTTAGACCAAGGCGATAAGTTTGTTTGTGGGGCTTGTGGTTGTGTATGGAATTAAATTATAGTCAACAATTATTAATTTTAATTTGTTGTGCGGGGTTGTTTCTTATTATGGTTTTCTTTTTTGTGCAAACAAGTAATTTGGAACGATATAATAATAATTTAATTAAAGCTTGTAATGTTTCTCGTAATGAAATTGCGGTTGACTTTGACTTTAATTTAATAGAGTATGACAAAAATAAAGCTTATAAGCCAATTGAAGACTTTAATATATTTGGGTCGTTTACTTAAAGTATTTTGATACTTTTTGCGCGGCGGCTTTTGACAAGTGTAAATATGGGGCAATACTTTTGTAGTCTTTGGCCCCTTTAAAAAACATTAGTTCCCGGTCACTTGCGCCTTTCATTGCAAGTAATGACATACGGTTATGACGGAAGAAATAAGCCGGCCGACCCGACCACTTGTTAACCCAATAATTAATTCTTTTTGAAGACCTTGAATATTCTTTGTAATGCGGTTCGCCTTTCTTTGTCTTCCAACAAACCTTGTTTACAGTTTCACTTATGAAGTTATAAAATACCGGGGTGTCGGGTATACAGTTTTTACAGTAGGCCCATACTTCCAAAGTGTATATATCTTTTGGGAAGGCAAGGGTTGTTGCTCGTCCGCCTTTCTTTGTTATGAAACGAATAATTATATGTCGCCCTTCTTTTTCAATACTTTCGGGTGTGACCGCTATTAGTTCGCAAGGTCTACGCCCGGAATAATAAAGTAATATGAACAAGGCCCGCGCTTGCTTGGTGTTTGTTGGGTGGTTTACTCGTTTTAGTATGTCCGCGAAGGCGTCAAGTTCAATAGGATTAATTAAACCGTCGCGGTTGAAAGCTGCATACTCGGGGTTGACTATCCGGGGCATTTTAATACACCTTCGGGCAAAACGAATGTTTTGCCGAAACGTAGGGTAAATTCTCGTTTTTACATACCATAATATATATATAACAATGATAGTGGTTAAAAACACATTGGTTGTTGTTTGTTTATGGGTGTAATAGATTTTGTTATTAAAACAAGCGCCGACGTTGACAAGATAGCGGCTTTAATTTTTCATAGGTTATTCTTGGTTAGAGTAAAGGGCAACAAACCTTGTATTATATTAATAACCGGGGCAAGCGGGGAAGGTAAAAGTTACACCGGCTTAAAGGTCATTGAAGAAATGTTTAAAGTGGAAGGTTTAGACGTTATCCCGTTCATTAAGGACATTGTTGTAATGAACCCGTTACAATATAGCGAAAAGTTAAACGCTTTATTGTATGACAAACGATTAAAGAAAGTAAAAGTAATGCAGATTGACGAAGCACGGGCAGTTGTTGGGTCGGACAAATGGAATAGTTTTATTAATCAAACAATAGCACACGTTAACGCAATGAGTAGGGCAATTAAACCTTTAATTGTTATTATTGTAACCCAAAGTATTAAGGACGTTGACCCGGCAACAAGAAGAACCATTAATTATGAGATTAAATGTAGACGTAGGGGTTCCAACCCGGTTGAAGCGGAAGTTTATAAATATTGGATTGACGACCATAACCCCGAACACCCGGTTTTAAGAAAAAGAAAAGTTTATGGAATTATTGAAAGAAATAACGAAAAGATAAGAACCCAACCAAGATTTATTTTAAAGAAAGCAAACCAAAAAATACTTGATATTTATGAGGATTTAATGGTTCAAGGTAAAACAGAATTACTTAATAATAAGTTAAAGAAATTGACCGACGAAATGAAAAAGGATATTGACCAAGGAACGTTTAGCCGGGTTGAAGAAATAACGAAATACTTGTTAAAGAATAAAGATACGTTGCACGAATGGGCAAGTTATAAACGTAAAAAATGGAAGATTAAACCGGAACGTGCAGCAATGTTAAATTTAACAAGACCGCAAGTAAATGAATTAGAAAAGCGACTTATTGAGGGGGCCAAGACAAATGGTAGTAAATAAAAAAGGTAGTATTTTACAGAATGAAAGAACAAGATTTAATTTAAATACGGACACGTATATTGACAAAGCAATTCAAAGTATATTTGACGCCGAAAAGTTTGGTTTTGAACAAGGCCATAGTTACAAAGACGGTTTAACAATGAAATGTTTAGCAGTTGACCAACTTGAAAACGTTGCGCTTGGACTTGAAATTATTAAACTTGGTAGTATTGACGAAGAAAATAACCAACCTTACCAAGCGGCAATTGATAAATATAAGGAAAGTAACCCGGCGCCAAAGTCAACGGATAAGGACGAATTATTATATTATAATGTTAAACGTTCTAATTTCCGGTTTAGAATGATTTTAAACGCTTTGAAGAAAAACAACCCAAGTAATATAGATTTTACTTTATAAGTTGTCAACCGAAGTTATTTATATAAACATTAACTATTAATTTTATAGGTTTTATTAAAGTGGATTATGGCGTTAAACAATTAAAATTGGAATTTCAAGAGCATAAACATAATGCGCGAATGTATAACCCGACAGCGCTTCCAATTATTAACGAATTGGAATATGTAGCAATTCAACGGGCCGTTGGTAAAATGTCGCCTTCAAAGGCAAGAAATAAAATAAAGTCTTGTTGTTTGAAAGTTGGAATTAATCCAATGGGTATTGAAAGACCAACTATTAAACCAACTAATTTGTTTAAACCAATGAAAAATAATAAATCTTCTTTTAAGTCAGTTAATTTATTTAAACCAAAACGGAACCAAAAACCTTTAAAGTTCAAAGCAGTTAATTTATTTGCCGATAAAAAAGCTAATAATCCACGTGTGCGACGTCGGTCTTTGGGAATAAACCTACCGTCTATTTTTCCGGCGTCGCCGCCCTTGTCCCGAAATAAGAAACAACAGTTTCCGGCTTTCAATTTAGAAGTTAAAAAACAAAAAGGTAGGGTAAAACAACTTGAATTTAAACCAATGACTTATAGTAAACCAAAGAAAAGAAAAACAACTCGTATTAGTAAAGGATTTAAAATTAAACCAATTAAGTTTGGGAAGTGGTTTTAATGGAAGTTTGCAAGTTTTGTGGTAAAAATCTTAAATACACCGGCAAAAAAGATTGGGCGGGCAGAATATATATTTGTGTAAATAAAAATTGTATTTCAAACGGGGGCAATGTTTATGGCGACTTATAAAATTGTTAACGGTAAATTTGTTCGTAACACACCGGCAAGCACAACAACAACTTCAAGTTCAAGTAGTGGAAGTTCGGGGGGTTCAAGTAGTGTTTCAACAAGTTCAAGTAGTGGAAGTTCAACAACTGACGCTTCGGGACGTTATAATTCTTATACACCGGGAAGCGCTAATTATAAAAAAAGCGAAGCTTATAATTTAAATCCGGCAAACCCAAGTTATAAAAAAGGAAATTTACCAACCGGGGTTACACCAAAAGTTAGTGTTGCGCCAAGTTCAAGTGGGGGTATTTCTTCAAGTGGGTCGGGCGGAAGTTCGGGGGGTTCTTATTTAGTTCAACAACCAACAAGCAAATATTTTACGATACCGGAAGAAAGTAAAATTGCAAGCGCAGTTGCAAGCGATATTTCAAGGGGTGGTATTTCTTCAAGTGGGTCGGGTGGCCAAGCAAAAGTAATGAGTATTGACGACGTTATTAAAGAAGGGAACCGGGTTACTGCCGCAACAGTTAAGGCGCGGGATAGTGGGGCTTTTGATAATTTACCAACACCGGCAAAGCCAACCGGTTATTATTCGGGAACCGCAAGAACGGGTGGCGGTGTTTTGGATTTCTTATTTGCAGAAGAAAAAGAAATTATGGTTGACCGTGCGACCGGACAAAAGTTTTTGGTTGAAAGAACCGGCGCGGGTGGTATACTTTCAAAGAAAAAATTACAAGAAGCCGGGGCAGATTATGGGGCTTTTTTAGTTCCTTTTGAAAATGTTAGCCCTTGGGGGACAACTTATACAAATAAAACAGATAACCGGAAAGGAACAATTAATTTGTCAACCGGGAAACAAATTACACAAAAGACCGCGGACGCATTACAAAGTGTAAGACAAGACACGGCAATTCGTGAAAGTTCAATGTCTTTTGCAATGGGTCTTTCGGTTGGTGGTGGTGGAACAAAAGCAATTAGCACGGTTACCGGAAAATCATTATTACCGGCGGCAAAGTTAACCGCGGGTCAAGTTGTTAGAAATTTAGGTATTGCCGGGGGACTTTATGGGGTGTCGCCTTTCCTTCCCGAAGGGGCAAGACAAGGGGCAATTGTGACCGACCCAAGAACCGAAGGCGTTAATTTTGAAGACGATAAATTAAGAACAATTGTAAAAGACGCTTATAATAAAACAAACAAAAAAGTTTATGGTGGGACAACAAGATTTGTAAACGAAGAAGGAAATTTATTAAGAGAAGAAACAACAAAGCCAACAACAAATTTTTTACAAACAACCGCTTATTCTTTATTTCCGCCATTACGTGCAGTTGAAGGCGGGAACATTTTACCTTATGCAAAAGAATATAAAAAATATATTTCGCCAAAACTTAAAGCGGCGGGTTATACACAAAAACAAATTGACGGTATTATTAACGTTGAATTGACCGCGGCACAAACCGGGGCGGGTGTTGGTTTAATTACAACAGAAATTGCAAGCGAAATTGGTTTTAGAACAGTTGCAAAACAAACGTTACCGGGATTAATGAAAGGAACCAAGCCGGGAATAAAACAAGGTTTAAAACTTGGTGGAATTTTAGCACTTGAAAGTTTCCCTTTTGGTGTTGCGGAAGGTGTTGTTGGTCTTGAAACTATTAAACAAAGTGAACGTTCAACAAGCACAACCGAAGAAAAAATACAAGCCGGAATAATGGGCGGGGTTATGGCGTCAACTTTTAATGCGGTTGGTGGTGTAGCGACCGGGACTTTTGGAAGACTTGGGGGAAAAGGAACCCAATACGTTGGTTGGGCGTTAGATTTTCCGGGGGAACCAATAGGGGATAAAGCAGTTGACTTTTTAAGCCGTGGTTCGTTAGACATTGGTATACCGGGCGGGGTTAGAACAACAACATTGTCGTCGCCGGCAACAACAACAACAACAGTTACCAACCCAACAACAACAAAGACAAATGGAAGCACAAAAACAACAAGTGATACAAAAGTTGTCACAAAAGCAGACATAACAACAAAGGTTGAAGACGGGATTAAAATAACCGGGATTTCAAGCGTTTTTACAGACACAAGCGTTGTTTCGCCAACAAACCCAAATAATGTTATAATTAACCCTTGGTCAAATGTTAACACAGACCAAAGCACAGACACAGATACGGACACAGACACAGATACGGACACAGACACAGATACGGACACAGACACAGAAGCAGACGCAGAAGCGGAAACAGAAGAAGAAACAGAAACAGAAGTTACAACAGACACAACAACACAAACCGCGACACAAACAAACGTTCCAATTGTAACACCGGTTGGTTTTGGTTTACCGCCGTTCTTACCGTTCGGTTCGGTTCAACCGTCAAAGTTACGTGGTAAAAGACTTAAATATTATGATGAATTAGCAGCAGCGGACAAACAATTTAAAAAATTAGGTGGGTTTAAATAATGGGACAAAGCGGAATAGGGAAAAGTTTAAAGCGTCAAGGACTTAATAGAAAACAAAGAAAGCACGCACGACATAATGTTAAATTAAGTAAAAAACAATTATTAAAAAAAACAATACGATTAAGTAAAGGGTTGGGTTACAAAAAATGAATAATGATTTAATAAAAGACGAAAGGGGAAGTTTTAGTTACTTTATGGTTTTCATTATGCTTGCCGTAATATTAGTATTTTTGTTTGCAATTGGTATACCAATGCTTACACAAATTAATAGTGAATTTTATAAAGCCGGGGAACCAATGCTTGACACGGCTTACGATAATGCAATGTTAATTGAAGACGCAGACGTTCAAGCGGCAATGCTTTCAAATATTGAAGGGCAACGACAAAGTATACCCGACCAAATAGAAGTGTTAAGTATTTTCTTTCAATATGGTTGGCTTATAATAATCCTTGTTATTGTAATGGTTTTATTTATGTCGTCGCGGCGTTCAATTGAAAGCGGCGGGCTTGCGTAGGGGTTTTTATTTATGAACCCAAAGCCAAATTACGACGACTTTTTACAAGAAATTCAAGAACAACAAGGGGTTATTGATTGTTATGTTTAAAAAACTTTTAATTTTAATTACTTTAATTTTTATGTTATCTTTTAGTTTTGCGGCGGTTGGGGATAATTTAATTAGTTATTATAAATTAGACGAAGCAAGCGGTACAAGTTTCACGGACGAAGTTAGCACATTTACGGGAACGGGAACAAATGCAAATATTAGTGGCGGAACGGGAATTTTAAATTATGGTGGAAGTTTTAATGGAAGCACTTATATTAATACGGGATATAACACTATTAATAATGCAACAGGATTTTCAATGCAAGCATGGATAAAAACAAGTTCAGACGGACATATAATATCAAGAGATGACACAAGTTCGCAAAGATTTTGGCAATTCAAAGTGATAGGCGGAAAAATACAAGTTTTGGCATTTAAATCAACAAGTGGACTAATTGCAGTAAATTCAACAGGGTCAGTAAATGACGGGGCATGGCACCATATAGTTTATACTTTTGACACAACAAACGGACACAATCTTTATATTGACGGAAGTTCAGACGGAAGTGACGCAGACACAACAAGTTTAAAAAGTGGAAATGGCGAAGAAGTTTATATTGGACAAGTAGATAATTTTGCAGACCATGAATATTTTAATGGAATAATTGATGAAGTAGGGATATGGACAAAAAAACTTTCACAAACGGAAGTGTCAAGTCTTTATGCAAGTGGTAGTGCTTGGGCATATCCTTTTGTGCCAGATAATGTTACTGCTGATTATAATTATGATATTGACGAAACAAACGCACAAATAATTTTGGAAGACAATAGTGAATATGACGGGGCAATTGAAGGCAATGAATGGACTTATTTATTAGACGACACAAACATTTATTATTCAAAAACAAGCGGGGATTTTAATTATTCAACAACGGAACTTTTAGATTTAAATATTGGTTTAAGAGTTGACACAAACACCGGGCAAACTGACTTGCAATATTATGATTTTAACACGGGGGCTTGGTATGTATTTACAAATGATATTGAAGCAACAATAAATTCAAGTGTTGAAAAGATTTATTTAGACGTTAACGCGTTAATGACTTACGGAACTATAACAAATTATTCTTGGATAGTTGACGGGTCAACAGTTGCCGCAACACAAACTTATAATTTTACGGCGCAACAAAATACAGATTATAATATTTGTTCAACACTTACCGCGACGGGAAGCGATACAAACATTTATTATGATACTAATTGTTTAATTGTTTCGGTTGGGTCTTGGTCGCCACAAATTGATTGGATTGAAACAAGCGGGTCTTGGTTAAAAGATACGGTTAATTTAGATTTTAATATAACAATGGTTGGGTTGCAAACCCCGGGAATAAAACTTTATTATTCAAATACGCCATTAGATTTTAACAATTTGATTATTGACGACACAAACGTTTGGGACGCGACCGGTATAATTTGCGCAGATTACAATTTTAATGATAACACAAATTGTTATTATTCATTTAATACTAATACAATTGCCGACCAAGAATATGACTTTGATTTAAACGTATACAATACTTGGGGCGACCAAAACGACACAGTTGATTTAAAAGTTGACAATACCGCGCCGGTATTAACTTTTGATTTAAATTATATTAATGGTTTTGTTTCAAGCATAGACGTTGACTTTAATTTACAATGTAGCGACAATTTAAGCCCGACAAACCGTTACTTATTATATTTAAATGACGTGAACGTAAACGATACTTGGGAAACAAACAACACGGCATTAAATGTTACAAACGCAATACTTAACGGGGACAACGACACCAATGCTTATTGTTACGACGAAGCCGGTAATTATTCAAACGATATAAGCGCAATTGAAATATACGCACTTTGGTTTAACTTGATTAATGAAGACACCGGGGCAGCAATAACAAATTTACAAACAGACGTTAACATTGCAACCGCGAACGTGTTTACTTATGACGGAAATATTAATTATGATTTGTTAGGGGCTTTTCCAACTTACTTTGTTGGAAACGACCAAGTTTTAAGATTTGATTTTACTTACGACGACCTTGCAGAAACAAAGATTTCAAGGGAAATGGACTTTGGATTATTAGACGACCAAAACGCAAACGTTTGTGTTGCGCCGTTCCAAACATTATACGAACAAATATTTGTTAGTTCGGGGGAAAGGTCAGTTGTTGTTTATAATGATTTTGCGAATTGTTACAACCTTGCAAGTTCAACCAAGTTTGCTTATGAAAATGCTTTAATGGTTAAGGGTTACACAATACAAAAACCTTATTACTTATACACTTATGACAACGACGTTAAAATACTTCTTGCATTATTGGACGGTTCAACCGCAAGCGTAATGAACCTTGACACGCTTGTTTTTAATCGGGCAGAATATACAATTGATATTGCGACCGACACGGTTGGAATTTCGCCAAAACTTAATACAGTAACCGGGGCTTATGATACAAACACAGTTACGATTTATTACCAAAGTTTAAGGGGGACTAATGTTAGCGCAGAATTAAATATTTATAATGAAGACACATTACTTTGGTCGTATACAGAAAACGGGGAACCGAACGAATTTTTAGTTGAATTTTATTACGGGGCATTAGACGTTAATGCAGATAACATTTTAACATTACAAATGACAACAACAAGTATTGGCGGCGACGTTGTAACAAGCGAATATTATTTTTATACGGACGGGTCAAGTTATGCGGGAACCATTAACCCAATACTTGCAATTGCAATTGCTTTTATTTTAATGTTTGTTGCAATAACTTTTGTTGCTTACCGTTATGCACTTGGTTGGTTTGGTATGCTTATGGGAATAATTGCGATTGGTGTTTTAGCAATGGCGCCGGGTTATTGGTATGTCCGTTTTGCGCAAGCCATTATACTTATAATTATAATCTTTATAGTATTAATAT
>Ga0307928_10002252_pt1 | contig 14842 bp, 20 predicted proteins | sample AceLakmetagen232_FD_201815 | JGI IMG/M metagenome (GOLD analysis project Ga0307928, IMG submission 201815) | Saline water microbial communities from Ace Lake, Antarctica - #232 | ecosystem: Environmental > Aquatic > Non-marine Saline and Alkaline > Saline | place: Antarctica: Ace Lake... | reverse complement strand
ATTAGAGATATTTAAAAATAGGACTGAGCTAACTGGTTTACAAGTTGCTTTTTTAAAATGGTTAGAAATATTTCATATCATTAAAGAAGATATAATTAATAAAGAACCCTGTGCTTTCAAGGATATTGTAAATAGTCCAATGCGAGTACAAGCTTATTTAGTTTATAAGTTTAATAAACGAAACAAATCATCTACAGGAAATAAAAGAAAAAGAAAGGATACTAAAGTAGATGAAAGAATAATATTTACAAAAAAGGATAGATAATAATGGAAACAACCACTAGACATATATTTGAAGTAGTAGGTAGAACTCAAGGAGTTCGAGACCTCAAAAAAGAACTTGCATCCCTTAACACTGCATCTGCAATGTCAGGAGCACAAGTAGGAAAGGCTGTTCAAGTTCTTAATAAACAAACAACTACTTTTACTAAAAATGGACAACAACTTCAAAAAGTAACTACTTTATGGAAAGACCAAGGAGGAGCTATACATAAAACTACAAGACTTATGGATTCTGCATCTAAAGGCTCTGCAATGTATGGACAATCAGTAAAGACAACAGCCAATGCTATGAAAAGTTCAACAGGAATAATGAAACAATTCGGAACTGCTTTAAAGAGAGTTTTAATTGTTGTTCCTATATGGACTTTATTTAGAAGTATTATGCGAGGTGTATTTTCAACTTTAAGAAACGGAGCTAAAGATTGGGTAGATTTTGATAAAGCTATGTTACAATCTAAGGCAGTTATACATGATTCTGGTATGGCAATGGGAGAATCACTCAAAGTTTTAGAAGATAGAATAGAATCCTTATCATTAAAATCTGGAGTTGCTATGGCTAAAATATCCAAAGCTTTTTTCAGATTTGGTACTTTAGGAGTAGATTTTGAAGCTTCAATGGCTGGAGCAGAAGGTTCATTGAATGTTGCATTAGCTTTAGGTGGAGATTTAGAAACTACAGCAAAAACCCTGGGTATGTCATATAGACTTTTAGGAGATAGTTTAGATAGCAGTCTTTCAGATGCACAACAATGGGAATTAATTGGAGCAAAATTATTTAAGGTATGGAAAATAAATGCATTTGAAATGAATGAGTTTTCTTCAAGTTTACGCAATTTTGTAGGTACTGCTAATGTAGTTAATTTATCATTAGATGAAACAATAGCACTATTAACATCACTTAGTACTGCTGGATTAAAAGCAGGTATTGGTGGTAGAACTTTAACAACCGCTTTTGAAAAGTTCTTTCAAAATATGGAAAAATTACCAGATACTCTTGGAATAATTCCTGGAGCAACTGAAACCACAATGAGTATATTAATTAGAACTTTAGCTAGATTAAAAGAACAAGCAGAGAAAACAGGTGGTGGACTTGATGATGCTAATTTAACTGGAAAAATTTCAGATTTATTTGGCGGAGTTAGAAGTACAAAAAGTATTAAAGGTTTACTTTCAGTATTTGATGTTTTAATTCAAAATTTAGATACCACAGGCTTAAAATATGGAGAAGCAGGTGAGATAATTGCAGAATATTTAGAAAGAAATAAAGATGTTGAAAACAGTTTAGGTAGACAAGTAGAAATACATAAAAATTTAAAAACACAAGTTGGAAAAGCTTTCATTAAAGGTCTTGTTGGTGGAGACAATTTTAACGAATCTTTAAAAAGAATAAATAAAACTTTAAAAAATTCAATAAGTTTCTTTGAAAAATTTGGAGATACACTAACAAAATCAATACCCTCAAATATAGCATTTGATGCATTAACATGGGCAATAGAAAATTCAGCTAAAGCCAGCCTAGTTTTACATAAAAATTTAGACAACGCTTTAAATGGTAAGGGAACAATAGAAGAAATTAAAAAAATCAAAAATTCACTTTTATTATTATCTAATTTACCAGGTGTTTCATTTGATATAGATGTAAAGAGTGTATCAAAAACACTAGATATGATTATTGCTAAAAAAGAAGAAGACCCAAATTTTAGTATAAAAGTTCCTGTTAAAATTACTGGTAAAGAAAAAGTGGAAGAAGACCTAAACTCTATAATGCATAAAATGGATGCATTTATGGAAGCACCAGAATGGTCAATGCTAGACACAGCAACACGCTCAAGACTGTTAAGATTAAAAGAAGAGTTAGCAATTGTTGATGCAGAGGCTACAGGATATAGTAAAATAGAATCATCTATGAAGAGATTGGTTAATAGAACCAGTGAGTATGTTGATAAATTTAACAAAACTAAAGATGTAGTAGATGGAACTACTTTTTCATTAAATAAAGTTAGTGTAATAACTCAAGTACTTGCCAAAGATTGGGATAGTATATTAGAGAGCACCAACAATCAAGTAATAGGGCAAAAAGAAATATTAGAAATAGCTACACTTCTAAATAAAGTAGAAAAAGAGAGACTAAAAACAGCATCTATAATAACTAATGCTTTAATTAAAAATGAATTAGAAATATTAAAAATAAATGGAGCTAATACTCGTCAAATTTTAGAAGCTCGAATTGAGTATGAAAAATTAGCAGGTATTGGACAAGATGAAGTATCCTTATTAAAGAATAAATTATCTTTAGAGCAAGAGCTTACTAAAGAAAAATTAAACCAAACTAAGTTATCTTCAGATTCAATTAAGCTATATAAGGTAGCACAAAAGTATGGAACTGAAGTCGCAGTTGAAATATCTAAAGTTTTAGCTGGTCAAACTACTTTTGATGATTTTGAACGTGAAGGTGGAAGAAAGCTAAAGGCACTTAAAGAAAATTGGGAGAGTCTTTATACTGACAAAAAAGCTACTAAATTTTTTGAAGGATATGAAGGTAGACAAATTATAACTCCAGAAAAAAGAGCAACACAAGCAGTAGCAGATAGAAGGTTTGACCTTGCAGAGAGACTACCTAATGCTCCACAATTTGACCAGATACTTAAAGTAGGAATAGATAAAATAAGTTTTGATATTAACATAGATACAATAAAAGTAAAAAATGACATTATGGATGCTATTCTAAAAGCATTAGATAATCCAGCATCAGATATAATTAAAGCAATTCAAAAAGAAATTGGAAATTATTAATGGAGGTATGACAATATGAGTTTTGTTCCAAAATTTAGACTTTATGACTCAACTGGATTAGTATTACAATATACTTTTCCTTTAGTACAAGCTTGTAATTATCCTAGTTCTCCAAGAAGAGGGGTAACAATTCAGGGCACAAGAGGTAAAGGAGGAATTATAATAGATGGTGGAGAGGCTATGTGGGAAATTGATTTAATTGGTTTCCTATTTGCTGATGATTATGAAGCAGTAACAGTTTTAATTGATGCTTTAGAAACAGCAGTTGTTGTACATACCGCTTATGTTTTAAAAATAGATAAAACCGCAGGCTCAGCTTACGAATATAAAGTAAAACGAATAAACGCAATTATATATCCGATAGACGGAGGAAGAAATCAATACCAAGAATATAGGATAAATCTGATGGTGAATTCATGGTGATATCAAAAGAATCACTAAAATATTATTATTGGAATAAAAGAATGACATTAAGAGAAATATCTGCAATATTAAAGATTTCTCATGTTACAGTTATTAATTTTATGAATAAATATGATATTAAAAGAAGGACTAATTCTGAATCATTAATGGGTCATAAATTAACTACTACAACAAAAGAAAAGATAAGAAACAGTCATTCAGGGAAGAGTCTTACACAAAGTCATAAGAAAAATATTTCAACAGCAATGAAATTGATTGATTTTCGTCCAGTTATCAAATATGGAGAACAATCACATAACTGGAAAGGAGGATTACCAAAATGCTTGAATTGTGGTAAAGAATTAAAGAGTACCAGTGCTCAAAGGTGTTTAAAGTGTAATGGAGAAGTTCATAGCAAAAAATATAGAGGAAAATTACATTGGAATTATATAGAAGGAAAAAGTATTTATACTGCTGAATTTTCAAAGAGATTAAAAGACAAGATAAGACAACGAGATAATTTTACCTGTCAAAAATGTGAAGAAACCGAAGAATACCATTTAATAGTTTACGGAAAAGTATTAAGTGTTCACCATATAGATTATGATAAACAAAATTGTAAAGAAGACAATTTAATAACTCTATGTTCAAAATGTCATACAATAACTAACTATAATAGAGAATATTGGATTGAATATTTCACAAGTAAGAAGGAGAAAAACAAATGACAAATTTAACTGTTTATATTAATAATGATACACAAGACCAACCAATAGATACTTCTGCTGTAGATTGGATTGAGGTTAGCATAGCTAATGATACACTTATTTTTTCAAATGGCTCAGTTGTGATAGCAGATGAAGAAAGTATTCCTAGCGAATCAGAATTAAACCAAGCAGGAGTAGTTGTTTCCCCATCAGCCGAAGTAATAGTTCCAAAATATTTTTTAGCTGATGTTAGTGCAGTCAAATTGAAAGAAATATTTTTAGCTGGAAACCAAAATAAAAGATATGTATTTGGTTTTAGATTTGATGGAGCAACTGCAAGCGAACCAACTTTAGAATTATGGGATGACGAAGACATGGACACCGCAGACCTTTATAGTTTAGGAGCAGGAATCCCTAGTGATAGTTGGTGGAAAGGTGTTGTAACTACAGATGGATTGCCTGGTGCAGATTGGGCAGGTTTAGCATTAGCTGGTGATACAGTTACTAATTTTTTAAATTTAAATAATGGAAATGGTGCATTAAGTGTAGCAAAGGACTTATATTGCAATTTAAAAATAGTTATACCGATTAACCCAAACCAAAGTGGAATCGAGCAACCAATTTTAGTTGTAAAGTACACATCGAATTGAGCGAGAATGAATTATGAATATTAAAAAATATAAAGATACATCATATAACAAAATAACCTCCATCGTCCTAGATGGATATTCTATTTGGGTATCATATTTAGGAAGTGATAATACGAGTAAGCTACAGAAAACAAGCGGATTTAACCCAAGTGTTGTAGATTTTGATTTAGATATTGAAGCTACAAAAATAGTTAGAATGATAAAAATATCTACTGATATATTTTGTATTTTTGAAGATAGTATAAATTTTATTGGACAATTTAGTAATTGGAATCCTTTTAATGATTCGGATTATGAAACTATCCCTGATGGAGAAACTGAATCTCCAGTAGATATAACAACAGATGGAACATATTTATATGTTTTAACACCTGGAGTAGAAAGTGGTGAAGTAGCAAAAGTATATAAATACAATACATCTTTAGTTTTACAATCAACAATGACATTAGATGAATCAGCAGGAACAATAAACAATGCTACAAGCATTGCTTGGGATGGTTCAAATCATTTGTATATAACTACAAATGAAGACCCTGCAAAGTTATTGAAATTAAATATTACCACTGAAACTTATGAAATGTGGTATATAACAGACCAATCAGGTTATAATTAAAGGAGGTCGAAATGAACGACAAAATTAAAATGATAGGGATTTGGGAATTTAAAGTAATTGATAAGAAAACTGGTAAAGTACTTGAAGAAGAAATAGTTAAAAATACTATTGTTAATAATGGAAAACAAAGAATAGCAGAATTATTAAATGGTGTTTCAGCAGTAAATTTTAATACAATTGGTATTGGTATTGGAGTAACTGGAGCATTAGTAACTGATACTGATTTAGAAACTGAAGACCAAAGAGAAGTAGCAACATTAGCTTATGAAGCAGATTATAAAGCTACATATGAAAAAATTTTTAGTTTTGCATCATCAGGTACAACTGCAATAACTGAAGCTGGTATATTTGATAGTGATGTAGCATCAGGAAGCACAATGTTAAATAGAGCAACTTTTTCTGCAAAAAATTGTGATACAGAGACTTCACTAAATATAAAAGTAACATTATCAATAGCATAATAGGAGAAAATAAATGTTAGGTAATTGGATAAATTATAGACAAATAGATATAGATAATACTAAAATAGATACAACATTATCTCATTTTCCAGTCGTTTTAAAATTAAATAGTTCTAGCGGTTTAAGTAGCAAAGATGTTACTTTTATATTTGACGAATTAGGAGCTAATAAATTAAAGATAGCAATTTTTCAATCAGACCAATCAACACAACTATATGCAGAAATAGAAAAATGGGATGCTGTTGCCGAAGAAGCAATTATACATATATCTCGTTCTGGATGGGATATTTCTTCATCAGCAGATACTGTAATTTATTTTGCTTATGATAGTACCCAATCAGATAATACAACTTATATATCTGATGTTCCAGGAAGTAATGTAACTCAAAATGTTTGGGATTCAGATTTTGAAGCTATCTATCATATGAATGATTATCCTGATAGTGATAATATAACAGATTCTACTGGAAATGTCGATGGAGTTAAAGGAGCATCTGATGAACCTACTGAAACTACTGGAAAAATAGGAGACTGTCAAAATTTTGATGGTGGCGATGTTATAAATTTAGGAACAGGGAGTTTTAATATACCAACAGGATTTTTATCAGTTTTAATTAAACCTGCAAGTTATCCAAGTACTGAAAATCCTATATTTTGTCAAGATGGTGTAGGTCATACTTCAGGTGATTTTTTTGTCTGGATGGACAATACTGCATATTGCAGTTTTGGAGTTAGTAATGGTGTTTCTCTACCACAGATAAAATCTAATTCTCCTTTTTCAATAGATACTTGGTATCATGTAGGATTCCAGTTTGGTACTGGAGGAATAAAAATGTATGTTGATAATGTTCTGCAAACAGCCACAGATGCACTAACTAATGGATTAACTAATACTGCTGTACCAACTGAAATAGGAGCAAGGGTTAGAAGTATTAAATATTTTGATGGTGATATTGATGAATTAAGAATTTCATCCATTCAAAGACCTGTTGAATGGATAAAAGTAGAATATCATAGTGCAGAGGATTCTTTAATAACTTGGGGTAATGAAGTAATATCACCCTTAGAGGTAACTACTGAAATAGAAACAAATAGAACACATAATTCGGCTAGATTAAATGCAGATATAGTTTCTTTAGGAGAATCTACTGAAGTTGAAGCTTATTTTCAATATTGGAAAGATGAAAGTAGTCCAAGTATTAATACTACTTCAAAACAAATAAAATCTACAACAGGAACATTTTATGTAGATATAACAGGTTTAGATAATAATACTACTTATAAATTCAAAGCTATAGTAGATGACACCGACTCTGCTTCTGGAGCAGGTTCAGATGAAGGTTTAGAATTATCATTTACAACTAAAGATTTAGAATCTCAATCAATTGGAGATACTGTAACTGTTACAGATAGTATTGAAACTTCATTAACATTGATTGAAGAGATAAATGAAACAATAAACATAACTGATGTTTTAATACATCAGTTTAATCAAGAATTAGCAGAAACAGTTAATGTTACAGATTTAACCTCTCCAACTATTCCTATTACTAGAACTGGAACTGCACAATATGCTAGTAAAATAATTCATACAAATCCTTTAATTGTTGTATGTAATACTAATCCTGTACAAATAGCTAAGATAGATATAACTTCTTGGACTGAACCAGGATGGGTTGTATACACATTAGATGATACAGGAGAAGACTATGCTAATGCTTTAGATGTTTGTGTTAATGAAACTTTCGATAAAGTTTATGTAGCATGTGCAAATGGAAAAATCGCAGAAATAGATTTAAATGATTTTGATGTTAGAACAGAAATAGATGTAACAGAAACAGAACAGTTAAATCATATAGCATGTGTAGATGATTTAAAAGTTATTTTTGTTGCAACTGAAGCTTCAACAAAAGAGTTAATCAAAATTGATGATGCCACTACTGTTAAGGTAAATACTGATTTTAGATTTTTACAAAGAATAATAACTAAAGTTAAAACAATGTTTCATTATATAGTAGGTAAAGCAATTAATACAGATTTTAGATATTTAAGTGAAATTTTAACTAAACTATCAACTGATTTTAGATATACACTAGCAGATTATGATGCAATAACTCCAATATCAAGAACAGATTTTGCTGTTACAGTAGGAGGAACAACTCTTCCAGTAGGGGATATTGTTTTAGATAGTATAAATGTTAGATGGATTGCAGAAGAACCAAGCACAGCAAGTTTTACATTAGCTCGATATCATGATAAATTAAATTATACAATAGACAATGTTAATATACCAATTACTTCTAATCAAGCGGTAGTAGTTACATTAAATGATAGAGAAATATTCACAGGAAAAATAGAAACAGTAGATGCTTCTGGCGTTAATGAACGTGTAAATATATCTTGTAAAGGAACAATCAGACATCCTTTTTATAATACATCAAGTTTGCCTTTATGTGGAGTTAGTGAGCGAAGACATTTATATCATATTATTGATAACAATGTTAATATAATTAAAGAAGTAGATGATTATAGACCAGAAGGTGAAGAGCCTACTATATATAAAGGTATTAAAGTTGATTTAGGAATAGCAGAATGGGAAAATATTTTTAATATAGGTAAAGTAGCTTTGTCATTTGATGGAACTACATGGAGCAACTATATTTTTGCTTCTCAGAGATTAGATAGAACTGGATTTGAACAATTTATACCTGGTCAAAATAAAACTTATTTTTGGTTTTTGGATGCTTATAATTGGGCTACTAATATTAGAGTAGGGGACAAATATCTAGGAACTTCTTTAACAGGACTTAGTGATGGTTTATGGGATATGAGTGAAGTATCTTATATTCAACAAAGAATATTTCCAAATAGTTCTATATCTTTAGGTTATTATACTGTTGGTAATGAACCATATCAAGAAATCAGTGTTAAGAATGGTAGTTATTTATCAAGACGAAAATGGGAAGACAGAAGTGATGGATTATATGAAGTTTTAGGAGAACATTGGGATTTTACAGGTTATGCTAGGGCAGTAGCAAATGTAGAATATGAAAAATTAAAAGATGTTAATGGTGATATAGGAACAGCTACGTCCTCCTCAATAGATATAACAATGGATGCTTTACTATATTACAATTTCGGATTGTTAACTAAAATAAATATTTCTAATACAACTGAAGCTGGAATATATTTAGATAATAATGGATTTCCAATTAGAATTAAAGAAGTAAATATTGATGCTAGTTCAATGAAGACCACTTTAACATTAGACAACCAAAGAACTGAAGCAGAATTAGAAGACATAGATAACACACAATATCCATCTGAGCCGTTTAAGTGGTTAGAGATATCATCAAAAAGAGCATTTAAGTATGATATTAATCGAGGAGAAGATGTACTATAATGTCTTACGAAAATTATGAAAATACTGGAAGCAAGGTTAGAAAAATTTGGGTTAGGTCTAAAACCAATCTTATTAAAATCGACAATCTTGAGCCTTTAACCATTTTTCCAAAATCTAATAACTTTTTAAAAAAGACATATAAAATACCCTTTGCAAGAGATTCTGAAGGAGAACCTAAAGAATTTGAAGACATTTATTCTTGGAGTTCTACTACCAAATTTTTTCAAATTGATTTGTCAGAATGTCCAGAATGGATGATTCCGTTTATAGACGTAAATTTAGTTATTGGTAGTTATACTGATAAAATAATGGATGACATATTAACAGGAAATAAATTAAGATATGAATGGACACATGTTATTAGAAATGAGCCTTCAACATCTACAGATAAAGAAAAAAACATTTTGGAAGTGAGGGTTTATTTACAAGTAATAGGTAAAGCTCCTTTATATATGGAGTTAGTAATAACAGCTACAAATCCAAGGAATTATTATGAAATACCGAGAAACAAAGAATAAAATAAATAAAATATGGGTGAGGACTAAAAATAATACGAATGATTTAGATGGTAAAGTTAATAGAATAACCCCTACTAAATATATTAAATCTCATTCAATTGTAGTTATTTTGGATAGTATATATAGCACAATAGAATCACAAGCAATTGGGGAAAACTTAAATGATTCATTTCCACCAAATCTATAAAGGAGAATTCAATGGCAAAAGCTCCAGTAAATGTTCCTTATGAATTTGAAGTCGATTTAGATATTCCAGAAGACCAAATACCTAATGTTAAAACAGTAGTATTAGTAGATATTCCAGAAACGGAAAATTTAGATTTTAGTATTACGAATATCAGGAAAACATGGAGAGAACATTGGTCTTTTTATGGAGATGGGGAATTAATAGCAGATACTCCTTATTTTAAAAGATTAACCAGTTGGGATTTACCTAGTAATAAGTTTAAATATCGAGTAGATGCTGATGGTCAACAATTACCAGATGCTAGTTCAAATGGAAAATGGGCTTGGAAAGACAGGATACCTTCTCCAGTTCAGGGGTTTATATATTTACTGGAGGATTTTTACGACACTTTTAATTATGCTAATCCGAGTTTAGGCAGTTATGGACAAGTATTAAACTTACCAAGCTCCTCTTACCTCGCTTCTCCTTATACCACAATTACAATTTGTCGTAATAAAACACAATCTTATGCTACTTTAAATGGAATCAACGATACTATAACATGGCCAGGTTCTTCAGATATACCAGATATGATAGAAATTTCAACTACTTCGGATATAATAAATCGAGGTTTTGAACAGAAAAAAATATGGATTAAAACAAAACAAGACCCCCAAACAAAAAAAGGACTTAGTTATAAATTAATAGTTGAAGGTGAGTTTTATAAACAAACAGAAAAAACAATATATATAACTGGAGTATACCCAACAACTATTTATACATATAAAGCTTTTAATTATTATGATAATGGATGGACATGGGCATATAGACCTGATGGAGAAACTGAAACTGTTGGTCAGAAACAAGTATATGGGGTGAATTTAACCCCTAGTGTATTAACTTTAGTAGTTAGTTTTCTTAATAAAAATGGGAACTATGAGGTAAAACAATTTAAACATGAAGTATAAAGATAGTAAAAATAAAATTAGGACTGAATGGAATACTTCATTAGATAATGAACAATTAGTTAATGATAAAGAAAATGAAATTATCAGATTAACGGATACACAAATTTTCGATTCTTTAAATAGTGGAAAATCTATTGTTGATTATTCTACAGATTGGGTTACTACAAACATCGCAGAATATTTTGGAAGTCCTTATTCATATAAACAATGGCAAATAACTTTCCCTAAATTCTCAATAAAATTAATTCCTTTCATTTCTATAGCTATTATGTACCAAAAAGGTACAGAAGCAAGCGAAACAACAAAAAAAGTTAGACAATTATTTCAAACAAGAAATATAACTGATTCAAATGAACCAGATGGAATATCAAAAAGTTTAAAACGAGTAATTATTGATATTGTTTTACAAACTGGATACCCAACTGCTTTTAAAGCAAAAGTTAATATAAGGGTATATAATCCAGAAATATATACATAAGGAGAAAATAATGTATACAGTAACTTTCACAGATGGTAGTACTTTTAAAGGTGGAGAAATAACTGATTCTAAATGGAATGATATGCCTGATAAACAAATAGCTAAAATTTCATATAAATTAGATAACGGACAAACAATTAAATTAGAAGGATACCATGCCTATAATCATATTGTTGAAAAGTCAGTTATAGTTACTAAAGGACTTTATACTACTAAGTTAATTTTAATGGCAAAAAAAGGTGATGATATACTATTACTTATTTACGATTGCCAAAGAAAAAAGTTAACTTATGATACAAAAATATTTGGTCAGGAATATAATAATAAACCTTGTACTGGATGGAAAATTGGAATGAAAAATGGCAAACCAAAATCGGATATATTATAATGAGATTTATTATGGCAAATACCTTAGAATTAGATGTACCATTAATTGTTTTAGCAGATGATAAACGAGGATTGATAGGATGGGGAATTAAAGCTCATTCTAAAGGCAATTATAATCATATCATGGAAATGGTAGATATTGACCATTTTGCTACTCAAGATACAGTAGGTTATCGCCTTGTAAACAAAAAAAAATACTTCAAACCATGTTATGGCCTGAAGTTCTGGAAAATCAATAATTTGACTGATAAACAACGTAAATTATGGCTTAAAACTGTTCAGGATGAACTCTCAGAGCCTTGGTGGACTAGAAGCTACGATTTCCTTGGGATACTAGGACAAATGCTTAAAATACGTCTTATTAACAATCCTTGGACTAAATATTGCTCGGAACGCATAGCCTCACGAATTAGATTAGTATTAGGCATTAAAGTTCCCAAACACCCAAGCCCATCAGAATTAAATAAGTTTTTTAATGAGAATCCTGAAATATTTACAGTTTATGGATATTATTTTGCGGATTAAAATCGAAGGGTTTTAATTTCTCTTTAGCCATTGCAACTAAACCTTCTTTTTCATAATTTGGGGATTTATCTAATTCAATTAAAAAGTCATCATATGATATCTTTTCAAATGAAGGGATTCTTGAATTCATTGATACATTTTTTATATTTATATCAATAACCTTTTTATATCTATCAAACACTTCAGACATTCTATTAGCCCTGTTATAATAATGAACTTTACCTGTGCCTCTGTGCCGAAACTCATTTTGATAAAAATGGGTTATTTCTTTGCCTATTTTATCTTTTTCACCTGAAGGATTACCACCATCAAAACCAACTAAATAAACATCTCCTTTACCAATTAAATAAATACCAATAGATAAAGCAAACAGTCCAGCTAATTTATTACTATATACTCCACCTTTTAAATCTTGATAATATTCTACTGTTGAAAAAGGCATAATAATCATATTATCCCATTTCTCTTTAAGTGCAGTATGATGATTTCGTGTAACTACAAGTGATAATTTAATTAATTCAGCTTTTTGCTCTCTAAAAAAAGCACCATCAACTCCACATGTCATAGTGGAATCAAAAAATTTATAAGTAGCATTACAGCCTACGGAGAACTTACCTTTAAGTTTATCCCATAGGCCTTTTTTTATACCTTCATTAATTGAAGCTCCACCACCAATAATAATTACTGAGTTTGGATTAACCATTATCCTTTCTTCCCAAATAATCTATTGATACCTTTATATACAAAGTTACCTACATTATCTAAAAAAGAATCTTTAGGCTTAACACTTACCATTAATTTCTTCTTAGATTTCTTAGCTATATCTTCATCAGTTCTAAAGATTTTAGCCTTACCAAAGTAACCATGTTTCTTTCTTGAATTAACAGCACCAGTGATACCACGTCTTCTAATTGCTCTACCCATAATCTAAACCTCCATTACATTTTTAACATTTGTGACCCACATGAAGGACACTTTTTAGTACTACAAGGAACACCAACAGTATGATTAATAGTTGCTCTACACTTAGGACATATACATTTACCACCAATCCCACTTCCTGGCTTATTACCACCATTCCTTCCTCTACCATTTCTACCTATTGCCATAACTTATACCTCCTTAATTATCTTTTATAATATCCTACCTCTGCTTTTCTTTCTTGATTGTTTTTTGCTTCTTGTATACCTCTACGATTACCTAACAGCATCCCTATAATAAAGAATATAAGAACAACCATTAACCATTCAATTGTAACTAAACCTTTTCTCATACATACTCCTTATTTGGTGTGACTAAGGGGATTTGAACCCCTACTAAGTGTGCCACCAATACTCATTTTAACCAACAACCAATCATAGGGCTTGCCCACGATTACGTTTCCCCTATATACCTAAATCACTTACTATTTTTAAATCAGCTTTATCTTGACACTCTTTACTTTTACATATAATTATAGCTTTTAAACCTTTATAAAATCGAGTTATATAATTACCCTTAACCACTTTAGATTTACAAATAGAACAAAACCTATCAGGTGACTTTTTAAATGGTTGTTTTTTCCAAACCTGTTTATCTTTCATCCTTAAATCTCCTTACGTTTCATAAAAGCCTTTATTAACTTATTAGCAGTATTAACTTTACACACAGGACAATATTTGAATATTTTAGTATCGTAGAATGTTACGCAACCTTTACACCACATTTTCATGATTTAACTCCTTTTTGTATTTTTTTATAAAATTCAAATAGGGTATCGCTGTCGGAGACAGGCATGAGTTTGTTTGTTCCTTGTCCGTAGGCAGTACTTAGTTTAAAGCCTGCATCGAGAGCAAGTAAGATAATGTCATTTTTAGTTAGTTTTTTTACCTTTTGGGCTTCTTGTGCCTTACAGATTGCTTTAGCTATATTAGTTGATGTATCACCAAACCATATTAACGATTCTTCATCGGCATCATGGAATATAGTATCAAATGCTATTTCTCTTATCTCTTCCTCACTTAATCTAGTTGAACCCATAACCTTGTTTATAGCTTCCTTTGATTTCATTGCAAATATAGCAGTATTAACTTTATCGTGGATTAACTCTTCTATCTCTTTTAGTGCTTGGTCTATAAACCTTTTCTCTTGTTGTTTCCAAGCTCTTAGACTTGTATAATTTAAAAGTGGGTTAGGTTTGCGTCTTAACTTCTCTATTATATCTCTTATCTTATTGTTCATAGGTTACTCCACTCCTTATTATCCCACGCCTTATTAAACTTTTCTTTCATAACAAAAGCAAGCCAGAGTTGTTCCATAGATTTAGTAGGGTACAGTTTCTTTATTCTTCCACTTTTATAGTATTTAATATTATCTTGTGTCCAATTAACTAAGATTATTAATAAATGGTCAGGTTTTCCCTTCATCATCTCCTGCAACTGGTCTTGTCTGGGTAGCCAAACCCATATCCCTTGATAGAAACCATCTTCTTGTAATTCTGTTCTTGTATC
>Ga0307928_10002250_pt1 | contig 14844 bp, 8 predicted proteins | sample AceLakmetagen232_FD_201815 | JGI IMG/M metagenome (GOLD analysis project Ga0307928, IMG submission 201815) | Saline water microbial communities from Ace Lake, Antarctica - #232 | ecosystem: Environmental > Aquatic > Non-marine Saline and Alkaline > Saline | place: Antarctica: Ace Lake... | reverse complement strand
CTTTTGATTTCACTAGACCATTCATAACCATAACATTTCCTACTAATCGTAGCACATTTTCTGAATTCTCCTTCACTTCACAATACACTATTACAGATAATTATGCTTTTGGCTCTTGCACATATGATCTATATTATCGTTCAACTGATATATTTATTGGTACAACAGCTTTCAATTGTGATGCGTCTAGCACTACAGTTACAGTACCTAGCCAGGGTCTTGATTATAAAATTAAGTATAAGGCTACTGATGCAGCTGGCAATATGAATGAAACAGATTTTATTTTTATTACATCAACTATCCCTACTACTCCTCCTCCTGTTGCTGGAGGTGGCGCTTCAAGTGGTGATGATGATACTCCTGCAATTAATGAGACTGCGTTGAGACAGACTATCTTAGAAGGTATCTGTGGTAATAATATTTGTGAAGAGGGGGAACAAATCTTTAGCTGTCCTGCTGATTGTGCACCTGTTTTTGGTGATGTTAGTATTGGTGATTTGACTTGGCATTGTTGGGACTCTGATGCTTCTACACGATGTATTTGGCAAGAAGCTGGATTTACTTCCGGCATGTTCCTAATTATCTTCCTTGGTTTAGGCTATGTGTTTTATCGTAATCAGTATAAGGGTAAAAGGACAGGTTCGAATATAAGGCGTTATACTGGTAGGGTCAAACGATGGTTGAGGTGACTCGATGCGCATTATCTTTATCCTACTTATTTGTTTGTTGATTGTTCCTATTGCTTTTGCATGCGATAATACTAAAGCGTTCTCGTTCTGTAAAAACTCTACTAATGACGTTTGTGACACGGGTGAGTTTATATTTAAGGATAGTGATTGTAGCCTTAGCTCTGAAGAAATGCTTAACTTAGACTTTGCAGGAACTGGCTGGTTTATTAAGCTCTTAACTCTTGCGCTGTTGATTTTAGGTTTAAAAGCTGGCTTGTTTAATGATTGGCGTATCGTTGCGCTGTTAGGCATACTCTTTGTTGCGTTCATGGTAATACCTTCGCATGAGTACGTTCCTAACGATTATGAATTAATCCAGAATAAATCGAATGTTTTAAATACTAATACTCTTGATGAAGAACAAGATGTGTTTAGCGAATCAACTTTGGAGAAGCCCATTAATTGGGTCACGGAATTGCCTGGGAAGCTTTTCCCCTCTAACCTATTCATTGGTGGCTTGGTGGTGTTCGTGATCTTAGCAATCATGCTAGGCGCTTTTGAAGGCATTGCTGACAGAGTAGGTAAGAATTTCAAATGATTAGAGGAAACTAAAATGAAATGTAAACATTATAAAGGAGAAGGGTACAAGTACAAAATATCAGATGAAGAAACATTATACTTATGTGACCAATGTAATCTTAACCTTGTACCTGAAACATTTAAACAACTTGCTGTTGAAGTATTTACAGAGAGCTTAATAAAAAGAAAAAGATATTAGGATGAAAAACAAACAATATTTACTACTAATTTGTATGCTTTTAGTAGTTCCGGTTGTATTAGCTGACACGTATCAAATTAGTTGGCAAGGGATAGTTGTTGATGAAAATGGTTATAATATAGCTAGTAAAGACTTAAACGTAACAATCAGAGATAATAGTACAGGTGCAATAATTTATAATAATACATATGTTGATGCAATTGCAGTAGGAATCACTGGCGTTAGCGGTTTTAATGTAATACTAGGTGAAGAGGGAAATCTTACTTTTACTTATAATCAGCTTTATAATGTAGGTTTTAAAAGAGAAGATGATCCTACTACGTTATGGATAGATTGGAAGCCTGGTCTTGGAGACATTCCTGGAACAAGCATTGATCTCATTACATATGTAAATGTAACGGTCTCAACACATACAGGGAACATAACAAACGGAACTGATACCGGATATGTAGCGGCTAATGCAATTTGTAATGTTGAACATACAGGAACACACTTTTGCTCAACGGATGATGTTTTTGATTACATAAAGGACTTAACTAATTTAAGCGTTTTTAGTACATTTGTCACTGCATGGGTTACTGAGGGTCCGCCTGGATACCTTAGTCCTGCTAATGATTGTAAGGGCTGGACTGATCCAAGCGTTTCTTTAATTTATGGTCCGTTTTGGGACTTTACTGATAATACACTAGGAGGTGGAACCGGCTGGCTTACTGGTTGCAGTAACAGTAAACCGCTTGCGTGTTGTAAATGAAAATACTATTAATATATGTAGTCATTGCATCCCTACTTGCTGGGTCAGTGCTTGGTGCTAACCTCTACAAGACTGATCCAGCTACTTGTCCTGTTACAGATGACGTAAACTATCCTGGACAAAGCTGTTCTCCTATCTATATCTGTGGTGAAGTGGGTGGTACTGCGCAATGTTATGACACTACTACCTTAACTCCTCCTGTTGCAACCGTTACATCTAGTACTGCATATAATTCAAGCTTAAATGGTGGCTATGTGGTTAATTGTTACGGTTCTGATGCAGCTTCGCCGTATTGTGATAATTCAGGTAGTCATTGGTGTAATCGTGACGCTTCTTGTTATTCTGATAATCGTCTTACTTCTTGTACGGGCGGTTCATGGTATACTTTTACTTGCGGAACGTGTGTAGCTGGTTATACATATTGTGACGGTAGTTATATTGATGCGGACGGTTGCGAGGTTGATATTGATACAACACCTTATCCTGGTGAAACTAACGCTGTGTATGATTCAGGGTGTAATCCTGTATGCGATTCAGGATATCAGGACTGTGATGCTGACATAGGCACTGGAGGAACTGGTTGTGAAGTAACTACTGGTGTTACGAGCTGTACAACTGGCGCTGGCGGTCCTGGAACGTATAGTGCTGGTTGTGTGTGTACTGGCGTTGCACAAGAACATTTCATTACTAATACTTTAGCAGAAGGGTTTGGTAATTATCTATTATGGGGTAATCAAACAAACTATAAAGGCTGGCTTGTTAACTTGTTTAATATTAATGGTAAGAATTTTAGTGTAAGTAATGAAAGTGTTGCTTGGGCTGATGACTTTTGTGTATTTGGTGGTGATTGTCTCAGCGAAGGTGCTGGTGGAAGTAGTAACATATCTATCCTACAAGCAGAGAATGAAACAGATTTAGTTATTGATACTGTACAAATGACTAACCAAGGTGCGCTTAAAATAAGCATGGTGACAACAGCAACAGTCAATAATATCTCTAGTACTGATGGTAGCGATAATAGCTCTTGGAATGAAACGTATGCACGTGGTATTTTTGATTTGATAGGAGCAGGGAGTGATAATAGCTCTTGGAATGAAACCTATGCTAAAACTTTATTCGCTGATATTAGTTTTGTTGACACGAATGAGACAACAAGAGTAGATGCCTTATATGTTAATATAACTGCATTTTTGAATGATACTTATTATGCAGATACAAATGAGACTACAAGAACAGATGCTCTATATGCTAATGTTAGTGCTTTCTTGACTGACTTATATTACCTTGACACTAATGAAACTGTTAGGGTTGATGCACTTTATGCTAACATAAGTACTTTCCTTTCTTCTGGTTCTGGAGATAATCAAAGTTGGAACGAGACGTATGCAAAGACTTTGTTTGCTGACATTAATGTTGTTGATACGAACGAAACCACAAGAACAGATGCTTTGTATGTAAATGTTAGTAAATTTTTGAATGACACATATTATCTTGATACTAATGAGACTACAAAAGTGAATGCTTTGTACGCTAATATAACTGTATTCCTTGCTTCTGGTGCTGGTGACAATAGTTCTTGGAATGAGACTTATGCTAAAACTTTGTTTGCTGACATTAGCGTTGTTGATACGAATGAAACCACACGTGTTGATGCATTGTATAGTAATATAACTGTATTCCTTGCTTCTGGAACAGGAGATAATACTAGCTGGAATGAAACGTATGCCAAGACCTTGTTTGCTGATATTAGCGTGGTGGATACGAATGAAACCACAAGAGTAAATGCATTGTATGCTAATGTTTCAGACTTCTTAGTTGATACAAATACTGGGAATGTGTCATGGAACGAAACTTATGCAAACGAACTTTATGCCAGAATGAATGTTGAGAATACAGGTAGTTTTAATGTAACTGGGGGGATAAATGCTTCTTTAGTTGATGGTTTTTATTTAACAGGTCATAATGCTAATGAATATTTGAGAATATACACTAAATCATATGGAGGGGGAGCATTAAACATTCCTATGTTACAAGGAGCTATAAATGATAGTGGTGATCCTGATTATCTTGTAGGTATTTATGGTACAGCAATAATATTTGAGCACGAAGGAAGAAGTAAGATTAATTTTTTAGATGATGATTTTAACGAAGGGCAGATTATGTTTTACAATTCAACAGACTATGTAAAATCAAATTATTTATCGTTTGAAAGTGCTAATGGTTATATCTTTGATAATCATGTTAATATATCTACTGGAAAAGATGTATGTATTCAAGGAGGAAATTGTTTAAGTGACATGGGGAGTGATAATAGCTCTTGGAATGAAACGTATGCACGTGGTATTTTTGATTTGATAGGAGCAGGGAGTGATAATAGCTCTTGGAATGAAACCTATGCTAAAACTTTATTCGCTGATATTAGTTTTGTTGACACGAATGAAACCACACGTGTAGATGCTTTGTATACAAATATTACTACTTTTTTAATTGATACACATAACACTTCTGCTGAAATGATTGCTGCAACTGATGGAAAAGTAAACAGTACTAGTTGGAATAGGACAGGAACAGATGTGTACTTAGCAAACAGTGGGGATAATGTTGGGATTGGAATAACAACTCCATCACAAGAATTAACAGTAAGTGGAGATATTTTATTAGATGGTCAAATTTATTTTGATGACACTTCGAGTGGTAGAATCTATGATGATGGTACAAACTTAATATTTCATCAGAACACAGGTGATCTCTTGTTTAATGTGAGTGATGCAGGTACTGAAGTGCTTGTTTTTGGTGGTGATTCTGGTGTGGGTACTCCGGCATCGAATGTTCTTTTGAACTTAGAAAATAATGATAATTCAATCCTACAATTCTCGTCACCTAACATACGTACTCAAGGGATTTATTTTGGTGATCCTGAGAGTAATCAATCAGGAATCATTAGTTATAATCATTTTGAGGATGAAATGCAGTTTTATACAGGCGATTCTCTTGCTATGTCTATCCTTTCTAATGGAAATATAGGTATTGGCGTAAATCCTAGCCAAGAATTAACTGTAGATGGTGATATTTTAGTAGGTAGTTATATTTACTTTGAAGATACTTTAGGTGGAGAGATACATGAAGTAAGTGATTTTTTAGTAATAAATAGTAATCAAGCTGGAATAAAGCTTTCTAAAGGTGACAATAACAGTTTAATGATTACCTCAGAGGCAGTCTCTTTTAATGCAGATAATACTGATTTGAATTTTAGAGTAGAAACACTGACTGAATCCAATATGTTTTATATTGATGCAGCATGGGAAACTGTTGGAATTGGAACAGGTTCTCCAGACTGGAGATTAACTGTTAATGACCAAACAGATGTAAGTGTTGGTGTTCAAGTAACAAATGATGATAGTGGGCAAGGTAGTGGAGATGGAGTTGTGTTAGGATACTCTTCTACCGATTACGCTTTTGTATGGAACTATGAAGAGACCAAGTTAGCCTTTGGTACAAATGGTTCTGAACAAATGAAAATCGAAGCTAACGGGTCTGTATACATGTATGATGTTTATTCTGATGTTGTCGGTGGAACTAACCGTGATCTATTTATAGATGATACAGGTAAGTTAGGCTATGTCTCTTCATCAATCCGCTATAAAGATAATGTTACTAGCTTGACTAAAGATGATACCTCTTGGATTTATCAATTAAACCCTGTTAAGTTTGATAGGATTAATAGCTCTTCAAAGAACGAGTATGGATTGATTGCAGAGGAAGTTGAGAATGTTAATCCTAAGCTTGTGAGTTATAAGCGTGAAAAACAAGTTGAATGTGGACTTGTTAAATTATCAAATAATTATACTGATTCTGCATGTAATCCACTTTTTATAACAACAAACATTCCCGAAACGGTTAATTATGGTAGCCCACAAATGACTACTGCATTGATCTCTGAAATTCAAATGCTTAAATCAGATTTAGACACATTAGAGCAAGAACAGGCTTTGTTTAAAAAAGAGCTTTGTAAGAAAGACCCGACCTATGTTTGGTGTAGAGAAATTGGTGTAATCTAAAATGAAACTAAAACAAATAGTAATCATTGTATTGTTCCTTTTATCAATTAATCTAGTGTATGCTTTACCTAGTAATGCAAAGGTATTGTATGCAGAGAATGAGTCTGATTTAGTTCTTGGTCCTGTACAAATGACAACCTATGGTGAGTTAAAGGTAGATATAAATGGTACTTTTGATAATGTATCTTGGAACGAATCTTATGGACGTAGTATTTTTGCATTAATTGGTGCAGGCAGTGATAATCAAAGTTGGAATGAGACGTATGCAAAGACTTTGTTTGCTGACATTAATGTTGTTGATACGAACGAAACCACAAGAGTAGATGCTTTGTATGTTAATATTACTGCTTTTTTAACTGACTTATACTATCCTGATACGAATGAAACTACTCGTGTGGATGCTTTGTATGCTAATGTTAGTGCTTTCTTGACTGATGGTGTTGATAACGCTAGTTGGAATGAAACGTATGGGGAAAGCTTGTTTGTTGATGTAACTGGCGATACTATGACTGGTGATTTAATTGTTGATGCAGGTTTAAACGTAACAGGAAACAGTTGGTTTGATGGTACACTTTTACCTATTACGACCCTTTTACATGATATAGGTTCTGGTGCAAATCGTTGGAGAAAATTATATGTAACTAATGTTTCTGCTGATTATATTAGTATAATTAATGACTTTGTTGCGTTGGGTGATGTTACTGCTACAAACTATTATGGCTCTGGTGCGTACTTAACTAATTTAAATGTAACAGGTGATATTACTGGCTATGCACTTAATATTTCTTTTTTATTTGGGCATGCAGGCATTGGTGCAATTGATTTACGTGGCGATCCTTGGTACGTGTCTGGAACTGACTTAGAAATAAATAACGATTTAAAAGTAAACAATACAGAGATAGAGAATAATCTAACGGTTGGTGATGCAGTTATTGCAAATCAATATTGTAATTCTACTGACTGTTATACTGTAACGGATTTTTTAACGGTTGCTAGTTCTAGTGATAATTCTTCTTGGAATGAAACGTATGCCAAGACTTTGTTTGCTGACATTAGCGTGGTAGACACAAACGAAACAACAAGAGTTAACACACTATTCACAAACATAGCAACACTGGGAGACACTACATGGACAAACATTACAAACGCTAACACCTCCATGAAAACATATGTAGATAGTGACATGGCAACACTAGGAATAGCAACATGGACAAACATTACGAACGCAAACGATTCTATGAAAATATATGTAGATAGTGTGAGTGGTGGTAGTGGTGATGGTACAGGAGGTTGGATTAATGATTCTAGTACTACAAGAACAACGAGAGATGTTCTTGTTCAAGGAGATTTTTATATGAATCAAAGTTCAGGTAATACAAGCATTAACTTTACAACGGTAACTGTTGATGGAGAAAATCACAATATGATTATAGTAACAAGTTCTACTGGAGGAGAACAAGAACCAGTCTTATACATCAATGGAACAGAAGGGGAAGGGGTAGCTTTAGAGCTTGTTGATGGTTCACTTATTATTTCAAACGAAATAGATGGGGATGAATTTGCTGAATTTGGATTGATTTCTTCCACAAACGAAACAGAGATAATTAGTGGAAGAGGAATTGTACTGACTCCAGGAGACGAGGTAGGAAGTTCTAACTATGTTAATGTAGAAGGGTATCTTAACGCAACCGAAGATATTTGTATTACTGGTGGTAACTGCCTGAGCAGTGTAAGCGGTGGTAGTGGTGATGGTACAGGAGGATGGACTAACACAACAATAATGACAACTGCTCACTTAAACGCTTCCATTAAAGGAAACTTGACAATTAATGAGTCTATTAACACAGGTTGGTACTCAACCTTTGGTAACACAACAGCCTCTGTTAAAATAGGGCATGTGAAGTATGACTTTGGTGGTGGTGATATTACTTTCCCAAAGATTACAATGCAAGCCAGTGCTGATCCAGGACCTGGTTCTTCGGAACTTGGTTTTATTAAGAACGGATTGTTCTTGGATGCTGAACCCACAGTTGAACCACAAATTGGGTTCTTTAACGCAAGTAACCCTGGACAAAATGGGTTTCTATCCTTCGTTCCTATGACTGATTCGTTTAAGATTGGAAACAGTCAAGAACAAGTATTAGTATCTGGTAATTTTAATGTATCTTCAGGCAAAGATGTTTGTATTACTGGAGGCAATTGTTTAAGCACTGTGAGTGGAGGTAGTGGCAGTGGTAATTGTAGTGTTGCTGGCTCTTGTAGTAACATTTCATATATGGATTATGAAAATGAAGGCAGTTTTAACATTACAACGGACGGAGACACACAGTTTAATATTGGCTGGGAAGCAATTGATGATGATGGCGATGTGTCTAATATTACTATGATTACGGCTAATGCAACAGGAGAATGGACAAATTCAAGTAATATAGGTTTTTATGGTGCTGATGGAAGTTATTTACGTTTATTTGACTATGGTAGCTATGATATTTGTGATTCTACTGATTTTAACGAATGTGGTGGCTTTGAGTTTGCTGATGATGGCATGTATATTTACTCTGATTCAACTGGAGGCATTGAATTTGAAATGGACGAAGACAGTGCTTACATTGATCAGTTTGGTAATATTAATCTTTCTACTGGAAGAGATATATGCATCGATGGAGGTAATTGCTTGAGTAGTGTAAGTGGAGATAATAGTAGTTGGAACGAAAGTCATGCTAATACTCTTTATGCTAGAATGAATGTAGAGAATGAAGGAAGCTTTAACATAACAGGTGGGCTTAATGCTTCTCTGGTAGATGGTGTGTATTTAGCAGGAAACAACGCTAATAATTTTATGAAACTCTATAATCATCAGTTTATGGGTGGAGCTTTAAATGTATCTACGTTAATGGGTTCAATAGATGATGGTGGAAGTCCAGAAACCATCCTAGGCATTTATGGTACACTTATCATGTTTCAAGATACTGCAAACCAAGGTAGTAGGATTAACTTCCTTGATAATGAATTGGATGCCGAAGCACAAATCTCATTCTATAATGCTTCACAAGGCTCGTATTCAAACTACTTAACATTCAGGGAAGCGAACGGATACTCTTTTGATAACTCTATTAATGTAACTTCAGGAAGTGATGTGTGTATCGAAGGAGGTGGTAACTGCTTGAGCACTGTAGGCAGTGGTGGCGGTGATGGCACAGGTGGTTGGACTAATGATTCTAGTACTACAAGAACAACGAGAGATGTTCTTGTTCAAGGAGATTTTTATATGAATCAAAGTTCAGGTAATACAAGCATTAACTTTACAACAGTACCTGTTGATGGAGAAAATCACAATATGATTATAGTAACAAGTTCTACGGGAGGAGAACAAGAACCAACCTTATACATTAATGGAACAGAAGGAGGGGTAACTCTGGAAATTATTGATGGTACTTTTTCTGTATCAGATAGAGCTGGAGGAGAGGAAGGAGGAGAATTTGGATTCATTGATAGTACAAACGAAACAGAGATTATAGCATCAAGAGGAATAGTGATGATTCCAGGAGATAGTGTAGGAAGTGCTAACTATGTTAATGTAGAAGGGTATCTTAACGCAACCGAAGATATTTGTATTACTGGTGGTAACTGCCTGAGCAGTGTAAGCGGTGGTAGTGGTGATGGTACAGGAGGATGGACTAACACAACAATAATGACAACTGCTCACTTAAACGCTTCCATTAAAGGAAACTTGACAATTAATGAGTCTATTAACACAGGTTGGTACTCAACCTTTGGTAACACAACAGCCTCTGTTAAAATAGGGCATGTGAAGTATGACTTTGGTGGTGGTGATATTACTTTCCCAAAGATTACAATGCAAGCCAGTGCTGATCCAGGACCTGGTTCTTCGGAACTTGGTTTTATTAAGAACGGATTGTTCTTGGATGCTGAACCCACAGTTGAACCACAAATTGGGTTCTTTAACGCAAGTAACCCTGGACAAAATGGGTTTCTATCCTTCGTTCCTATGACTGATTCGTTTAAGATTGGAAACAGTCAAGAACAAGTATTAGTATCTGGTAATTTTAATGTATCTTCAGGCAAAGATGTTTGTATTACTGGAGGCAATTGTTTAAGCACTGTGAGTGGAGGTAGTGGTGATGGTACAGGAGGATGGACAAATACTAGCATTCAAACCAGCACAACACTCAATGTGTCCATAGCAGGAGAGCTTAACGTGACAGAAAATTTCCATGCCTACAAAGATGCAAGGTTGGGAACAACACTCGATTATATGAACGTAACACAAGAGATACTTAACATTAGCCTCTTTGCGCCACTAGCATTCCCTATTCCTATTATAGAATTTTATAGTGGTTCTGATCCTGGTGTTTTGGGATCAAACAATGGTGCAATCAAAGGTAAGCTTATCATAATGGAAACTGCATCTAGTGAACCTGGAATAATTTTTGTTGCTGCTGATAATAATAGCATAGGTGAAAATGTGCTCACAGGACTATCAGAACTAAGATACAAAAATTCTAAAAGTTTCTTGTATGCAACAACAAGCCTTGGTGTTAATACAGGAAGTGATAATAGCAAAATAGTACTTTCAACCTCTGACTTCACAAAAAATGCTACTATGCGGTATGTTGACTCCACAGACACGCTTAACTTTGAATATGCAACAGGAGGCTATACATTTGATGGAGGTATATCTATTCTTGGCGCAGAAGGAAATTTTGTGTTTTCTGACCCATTAGGAACAACTGACACTAGTAATTTATATTATCTTGCTGCAACAGACGCTTTATACTTCCTCGCTGCAACAGGTGGTTTTATTTTTAATGAAGACCTTAGTACAACTAAAAATTTAGATGTAACTCAAAACATTAGTGTTACTGGAAATATTAATATGGGTATAAGTAATATCACATCCATTGATTGTCTTACGTTTAATAGTGGTGGTAAAATATGTTCCGTACCATAAACATTTTATTCTTTGTTTTTATTCTACTCTCTCTTAGTGCATATGCTACTACCTATTATGTAGATGATAGTGGTAATGATGGTAATACTGGTTTAAGTGAGGTTCAAGCTTGGAGACATATCTACGCTTGTGCTGCTTATATGGTTGCTGGTGATAATTGTATTGTTTTGCCTGGTGATTATATTGCTGATGGCAGAACCTATATTGCGTTCTCTGGCAGTTCTGGCTCTCCCATTACGTATGAAGCAAGACCTGACGTAACCGTGCATGGATTTACTGTAGTTAATTTTACTACCTTCTCTCCTGTTGATTATATTCATATTAAGAATTTTACCATAACCAATAGTGAAGCTTCTGCTGGTGACGCAATCGGCATTGCTGCTATCGGTAATCATAATGTTTATACCAATAACACTGTCCATAACATAACAGGCAATGGTGTTTATCTTGCAAGCCTTGGGTTAAGCAATACCCATAATGTGGTTACTAATAATACAATCTATAACATTAGTACACAGGTAGGGATTTTTATTGAAGGTAGCGACCATAACATTACTTATAATACGGTGTATGAGACCTTTAGTGGTATTGCTGGCTTTAACACTACTAATGTTATGGTAGCAAACAACGAAGTGCATTCATCAGGAGATTCAGGCATAGGCTTTGCTGGTGTTTTGTCACACAATAATATTATTGAGTATAATCATGTGTATGAAAACTGTCAAAAAATTGATGATCGTGCCGGCATTAACATGTACAGGGTAGGCGATAATAACACTATCAGGTACAATACGGTGCATGCACAACACGACACTCTGCGTGATGATGATATTAATTATACACAAGACCCTGGGAATCCTGGTGTAAAATATGGTACGTTTGGTATCCGTTTTGATGGTTTTAATGGCTATGATACAACACCACTCAATAGTACAGGGAACCAAGTGTATTATAATAAGATTTATAACGAGAACGAAGGGATATTAATCTTTAATTTTATGAACATAGACGTGTTTAATAACGTAATCTATAACAGTACCACGAATAGCTTTGGCATTTATTATGCTTATGAGGTTGACTTAGAATCAAGCATAAAGAATAATCTTATCTATGAATCAAATAGTTCGTTTGTGTATGCAATTAATGCACCCGATGCTAATTATGATTATAACCTCTATTACGGTAACGGAACTTTCAACTTTAATTATTCTGTGTCTAACTTTGCTGATTGGAAAACTGCAAGCGGTTTCGATGGTAACTCACTCAATGTTGATCCGCACTTCAAAGACATTACTACTTTTGATTTTAACCTCTTACCTTCATCACCAGCAATTAATGCTGGAACTGATGTAACTATTGATTACGATTTTGCTGGCGTTGCTGTTGCTGCAACACCTAATATTGGTCTTTATGAATTTATTGATAGTTGTAACTGTCCATATATTAATTATGATTGGGCACTTAACATGACATACAGTTGTGAAATTACAACAACGTGTGATATTGGCACAGGCAATCTTTCTTTTACTAATGAAGGTATTGCTACGTTTAATGCTAATGTTTATGCAAACAATATGGTATACCCTACCACTGGACAAACAGTTTATCTTGATAGTGCTGCTAGGTTGTGGTTGGGTTAAAATAGGTGAAATAAAAATGAAATATGGAAAAATAGTAGGATTTTGTACCGTAATGGTACTTTTGAGTGCAATGGCGTATGCAGTGACTTTTGATGAAGACGTACAGATTATGAGAAATAGTAATGCGGAATTAGCATTTACTACACCTAATGTACGTACTCAAGCAATACGCTTCAATGATGAAAACAATGACCCTTCAGGTAGCATAATTTATAGTCATTTCTTTGGTGAAATGGTGTTTACTACAAGTGGCTCTCCTGCGTTATGGATTCGTGATGATGGTCATGTTGGTGTAGGTGAGAACAGTCCTAGTCAAGAATTAACAGTTAATGGTGATATTCTCTTAGAAGATTATTTGTATTTCGATGATGTCTCTAGTGGCAAGATTTATGATGATGGTACAGATTTGATTATCTCTCAGGAAAGTGGTGATATAGGTTTTAGTGTTAGTGGTGATAGAGTAATGACCATTGATGATACAAATAATAGAGTAGGAATTGGAACCTCAAACCCTACAATAACTTTAGAGCTAGTTAACAATGTAGATTCTTCAACAGGTATTGCAATAGGGAATAATGATCTTGGGAGTAGTGCGTCTACAAATTTATTATTAAATAATGATAACTCTGATTTTCTATTAATTCAATTAGGTAGCACTGCCAATAGTGAAGATTCCTTAATTCAAAGTTCAGTCCCTATAGTTATTAAGTCTACTGGTGAAATTATAGCTACTACTCTTGATGCTACTGATTTTATTTTAGGTACTAATAGTCTTGAAAGAATTACAATAAAAAGTTCTGGAAATGTTGGCATTGGAGAATCAAATCCTAGTCAAGAACTCGTAGTGGATGGTGCTATCGGTGTTCCTAATCGTGCAGGTTATACTATGTTGATTAATCCCAATAATGCTAATATGGATTACGGGTTGTCAATTAAGCCTGAAAAAAATCCACCCTCTAAAAAGCCATTGTTTACCGTCGAGTCACAGTATGGTAATAATCGGTTCGTGGTAGAACACGCTGGCGAAACCTACACAGGCTATAACGATTTTGTTGTCTATAAGAAACAGAAGAAGGAGCCTGTTTTGAAAGTAGACGTGTCAGAAAATCGTGTAGATATTACGGGCGATTTGTATATTAATGGCGTTCCGTTAGCTGACTACTGTAAAGGTGTTCAGTAATTTTTTTTAATTAATTAATATTAATTAACGAAATTATAACCTTAAAATGCGAAACATATATATACTAGTTATGTTGTGGATACTGATAGGATGTCTTGTTTTGCCCTATCTTGTTCTTTGCTATAGTGGAACTACACCGAAAACATTATACAAAAGCATACAGTTTGCGTATGTTTCAGATAACTCGTCGACTTCGGTAACTCAGTACGATCATAGCATGCAACAACAATGGGTTGGTGAAAATAGCACTAACTCAAGCCAAATGTGTCACGGCTTTTATTGTTGGTTCAAGCGTGTTGTATTGGTTGTTGCTGAAGAACCCGACCACGAGAAGACTGGCTTGTATTGTGAAGGAGACAACTTACGCACTATCTGGAAGGATGGTAAGTTAACCTGTGTTTCGCTTGATGACATTCATGAAGCGCGTGCAAAGCGTGTTAATCTTACACTTGCATTTTTGTATGGCTGTCTGATTTTATGGTACATACGTCGCAGGCGTAAACGGAGACAAGATGAAGAAAAAAATTCAACTCTTTATTTGGGCAACGGTCCTTGATCTATTCTTTATTACTATATTAAATCAGTACTTCTCACTTACTATGGCTATCATAATCAATAATGCTATTATTGTGTTCTTAGCTTCGTATATATTCACTGGCAAGGTGTTCAAATGAAGAAACAAAATACTGTTTATGTTATCTTAATTGTAGCTGCTGTTATTGTCGTTTATTTAATGGGCAATATAGGCACACAATCAATTGTACCATGTAGTGTTACGTTTAGGTCAAGCGAAGATA
>Ga0307928_10002249_pt1 | contig 14847 bp, 15 predicted proteins | sample AceLakmetagen232_FD_201815 | JGI IMG/M metagenome (GOLD analysis project Ga0307928, IMG submission 201815) | Saline water microbial communities from Ace Lake, Antarctica - #232 | ecosystem: Environmental > Aquatic > Non-marine Saline and Alkaline > Saline | place: Antarctica: Ace Lake... | reverse complement strand
GCTGGGAACTGATGACATTTTAATTAAAAAAGAGTTGGAATGCATTGTCAAAAAATCTATAGAAGAAGATAAACCCTTAAAAGTTAAGCTTGGGCTGGACCCGACTTCTCCGGATATTCATCTTGGCCATACTGTAGTTCTAAATAAACTCCGGCAGTTTCAGGATTTAGGTCACAGAGCTATTCTGATAATTGGCGATTATACTGCAAGAATAGGAGACCCTTCAGGCAGGTCTATCTTAAGACCGAAACTATCTGCTGAGGATATTGACAGAAATGCAAAGACATATATGAAACAGGCATTCAAAATTCTTGACCCTGAGAAAACAGAAGTTGTTAAAAATTCAAACTGGCTCAAGCCTTTAAGATTTGAAGATATTTTAAATCTAACCTCCAGATTTACTGTTGCCAGAATGCTCGAGAGAGATGATTTTGAAAAGAGATTTAAAAGCAATACACCAATAGCAATTATAGAATTTTTGTATCCAATAATGCAGGCATATGACTCGATTGCAATTGAGGCTGATGTGGAATTAGGAGGAACTGATCAGAGATTTAACCTGCTGATGGGTAGGGAATTACAAAAAGAATTATCACAAAAACCTCAAATTGCTGTTACTATGCCTATTTTAGCAGGTACTGATGGTATTGAAAAAATGAGTAAAAGTCTGGAGAACTATATAGGAATAGATGAATTGCCTAAGGAGATTTTTGGTAAAGTGATGTCTATCCCGGATAATATCATGATAGATTATTTCCGTCTTGTAACCACACTGAGTAGTGAAGAAATTAGAGAGATTGAAGATAATATAAAAAAGGAGAAATTAAATCCATCAATAGCAAAGAGGAAACTGGCAAAAATAATAATAGAGAATCTATACACTAAAAATGATGCGTTAGGAGCAGAAGAAAATTTTAATTTAATTTTTAAGAAAAAAGGAATTCCTGATGAAGTTGAAAAATTTGTAATAAATGACGATATTATTATAAATGGAAAGGTAAAATTAATTAATGCAATGACAGCCAGCAGTCTAACAAGCTCAAATAGTGAAGCTCGCAGATTAATCAAACAGGGCGCAGTAAAAATAGATGGCATTAAAATCATCGATCCCGAATTTGAATTAGAAGCAAATAAGTTAAATAATAAAATAGTACAAAAAGGAAAGAGATTTTTTAGAAAATTTATTATAAAAAGCTAAATATTATGGTAAAACCAAGAAAAAAAAGGAATGTTTTGTATCCTCCAAGGACACTATATTTTAAGCCTGGTGGAGTCACTGCAAAAAATTTGTATGAGGTAATTCTGACGATTGATGAATATGAGGCAATAAGACTGGGAGATCATAAAAGTTTGAAGCAAGAAGATGCAGCAAAGAAAATGAACATATCAAGACCTACATTTGCCAGGCTTATAGATAGTGCAAGAAAAAAAGTTGCTGATGCTATAATAAATGGGAAGGCTATAAGAATAGAAGGCGGAAGTTTTATATTTTTAAGAAACAGGATAAGATGCCTGGATTGTGGAAATATTTGGGAGATGAAAGGAATACCAAATTCTAATTTAACTTGCCCGAACTGCTTTAGCAAAAATTTAGAAGATGTGGGACTCAAACTCTCCAGAGGAACGCCTGGAAGAAGAAGACGGGGAAGAAATTGGTAGTTGAAATTCTCGCTTTAAATGGTAGAATTCTACGTTGCGTAAAATGAATTTTAATGGATGTAAATTATTTAAAAGTAGAACTAAAAATAAATATTATTGTTATTAATAATATAAGAGATTAATTTATGGCGAGAATTGGGCCGTTCGAAAAATACACAGAAAAGTATGAAAAATGGTTTGAAGAAAATAAATGTGTATATAAATCTGAAGTCAGCGCTATAAGAGAAATTTTACCTGATTTTAAAAATGGCATTGAGATAGGAGTTGGAAGCGGAAGGTTTGCTAAGCCTTTAGGAATCAAAAATGGGATCGACCCTTCAAGTAAAATGAGAGAGATAGCTGAAAGCAGAGGAATTAAAACATTTGATGGGGCAGCTGAAGACCTACCTTTTAAAGATAATGTTTATGATACAGTTCTTATGGTTACTACTTTATGTTTCCTTGATGATGTTGATACAGCTTTCAGGGAAATTCATAGAGTTTTGAAACCAGGTGGTTTTTTCGTAAATGGATTTGTTAATAGTGAAAGTAAAGTTGGCAAAATATATCAAAAGTATAGAAATAAAAGTGTATTTTACAGAGTAGCAAACTTTTTTTCCGTAAAAGAAACATTATTTTACTTAAAAAAAGCAGGCTTTAAAAATTTTATATTCGTTCAAACTATTTTTAATACACTTGATAAAATAAAAAAAGAAGAACCTATAAGAAATGGGTATAGTGAAGGTTCTTTTGTAGTTATAAGATCACAAAAATAAAAGAGCTTCTGGTTATACTAACTACAGTTATTTTAAAAAATAAAAAGATAGTAGAAAATAATTAGATTTAAAGATAAATTTGAGTTTTTAAATAGTTATTATATTGTTACAAGGTTTTTAAGTATATTATATTAAAAATTTAATTTGAGGAGGAATAGGAATGGATAATAGTTATGATGTGGTTGTAATTGGAGGAAGTGCCGCAGGTCTGACAGCTGCCATAACCAGCAGGAGGTTTTACCCTGAAAAAAGCGTTATAATAGTAAGGAAAGAGGAGAAGGTACTGATTCCATGCGGAATTCCATATATGTTTGGTACTGTATGTACTCCTTCAAAAAATTTGATTCCCGATACTGTATTGGAAAAAAATAATATTGAGTTATTGGTTGGAAATGTAACTGGAATTGATAGAAATAATAAGACCATTGAAACGAAAAAAGGTGACAAGGTACAATATGAGAAATTGATAATTGCGACTGGTTCCATTCCAATTGTACCTCCAATTAGTGGTTTTGAGAAAGAAAATGTTTATATTGTAAATAAAGATGTGGATTATCTACAAAATTTACTGGATAAAGTAGAAGATTCTTCAGACATGGTTATTATTGGGGGCGGATTTATAGGAATGGAATTTGCAGATGAATGTAAAAAAAACAGGGATATAAATATAACTGTTGTAGAAATGCTACCCCACTGCTTAATGATAGCATTTGATGAAGATATCTGCAGACAGGGTGAAGAAATTTTGAAGAAAAATGGTGTTAATATAATAACAAATGCAAAGGTTGAAGCCATAGTTGGTGATGCAAAGGTAGAAGGAGTTAAACTTTCAGATGGTAAAATAATAAAAGCAGATATTGTCCTTATGGGTATAGGATTTAATCCTAACACTGAAATTGCAAAAAATTCTGGTATTGAACTTGGAGAAAAGGGTTCAATTAAAGTCGATAGATATATGCAAACTAATGATGAAGATATATTTGCCTGTGGAGATTGTTGTGAAAAGATATCTTTTTTTACAAAAGAAATATCAAATATTATGCTGGCATCAATAGCTTGCAATGAGGCAAGAACAGCTGGAGCTAATTTGTATAAAAATAAGAGAGTAAATGAAGGGGAAATTGGAGTTTTTGCGACAGCTTTTGGAGGAACTGCGTTGGCTAGAGCAGGTCTATCATTGCAGGATGCTAAGAAAAATGGATATGATGTTGTTGCAGGGACCTCTGAAGCTTTCAATACTCATCCTGGATGTATGCCAGGTGGAAAAAATTTAAAAGTAATTTTAATATTTGAAAAAGGAACAAATATAATTTTGGGCGGCCAATTAATAGGAGCTAAATCAAGTGGAGAGATGATAAATTTAATAAGTGCTTGCATTCTCGGAAAGATGACTGCTAATAATATGGCTACTTTTCAAATGGGAACACATCCTGCACTGACTGCATCACCAATTACTTATCAGATTAGCAATGCAGCTGAAATGGCAGTTAAAGAATTAAAAAAATAAGTTAAGAATAAATTTTCAAAAAACTTTTTGAAAACTTTTTGAAACTCTCTCTTTCAATATTTAGCAATTACGTCACCTAAAAGGTGGTAGTTTATTCATAGGTGACATTTTCGCTGAACTATTTAGAGATGACAATATAACTGAACAATAACATGTAAGCAATTCGTATATTTGACATTATCTGTAAATTTTAATAAGATTTTGCAACAGTTTATTCAAATATATCAGTATTGAACAAGTAGATTTTTTTGCAGCAAATATCATATTATTAGAATGTATATAAACAGATAGGATGAAGAATGATTTCTAGTAATTATACTCTCCGTGAAAAAATTAAGAGTTTTTTATATTTGTTCGTAATATCAGAGTTAATATGGCTTGCTCTTACCTCAAGCTTCCATTTCCAGGAAATAATAGTTGGTATTTCTATTAGTTTTGTTCTTTCATTGTTGTTGAGTAGGAAATATCTTCAGTTAGGTTTACCACCATTAAGTTTAAAAAGAGTTGCATTTTTTATTTTATACATTCTTGTACTTTTTAAAGAGATAATAAAAGCGAATTTTGATGTTGCTTATCGAGTGATTCATCCTAAAATGCCAATAAAACCAGGTATTGTTATTATCAAAACAGGACTTAAATCTGATATTGCCAAAGTAATTTTGGCAAATTCTATCACTTTAACCCCGGGAACATTTACATTAGATATAGCCGGTGATGCTCTTCTTATTCACTGGATAAATGTAAGGACAGAAGATACAGATGAAGCAACAAAAATTATTGGGGAGAAGTTTGAGAAATATTTAAGAGTGGTATTTGCATGAGTGAGACAATTTTTTACATCTTTTTAATAATTATAGGGGCAGGTGTTATACTTTGCCTTTTGCGTATGTTAAAAGGGCCTACTGCTTCAGACAGGGCAATAGCAGTAGATACAGTAACCACAATTGTTGTTGCCCTTTTGGTTCTATTAGGTTTTTTCTTTAAAAGGTATGTTTATTTAGATGTTTCCTTAGTTTATTCTGTTATATCTTTTGTGGGATTGGTTGCAATAGCCAGATTTTTAGAAAAGGGGATTTAAATTGCGCTTAATAATAGGAGAGGTTATTACAGGGATTGGAACTGTATTCCTTTTTTTAGGAAGTCTGGGTATATTTAGACTTCCTGACGTATATAACCGGGTCCAGGCAGGAACAAAGTGTGCTACTTTGGGGGCTTTTTTAACTATTATTGGAGTAGGCGTAATGCAGCCAGACTGGTTCTGGAAAGCATTAATTATTGCATTGTTTATTCTTATATCCAATCCAATTTCCAGCCATGCTCTGGGTAGAGCTTCTCTTAAGAGTGGAGTACGTTTATGTGATAAGAGTGTGGTAAATAAAACTGAAGAGTTTGGGAGGTATAATAAAAAATGATGATTTTTATTGTTTCCATTTTTGTAATTTTAATGCTTATAGCAGCAATTGCTGCTTGTATTTTTAGAGATTTACTTGGTGCGGTAATTGCTGCTTGTGTGGTTAGTTTAATTGCAGCAGTCCTGTTTTATCTCCTTCAAGCACCAGATGTAGCTATGGCAGAAGCAGCAATTGGGGCAGCATTGGTTACTGCTGTTTTTGTAATTGCTATTATAAGAACCAAGAGGCACGAAGAGTGAGAAGTATAGTTAGTATAATTTTGATAGCTATAATTGCACTGGGAATTACATTAGCACTAATTGTGATTCCTTTTGGTGAGCCCAAAACAGAAGTAGGTAAATACTATATTGATAAGGGTATAGAAGATACCGGGGCTGTAAATATTGTTACATCAGTAGTATTAAACTATAGAGGCTTTGACACACTTGGTGAGGTTACCATACTCTTTATAGCTGCTATTGGGATTGGTGCTGTTTTAGCTACTCAGAAGAAACGTAAGGTTGAAAAAAAGGTGACACCAGCTAGTTTGATCTTATATACGGGCTGCAGGTTTTTATTTCCATTGATTCTTTTATTTGGGATCTATATATTTATACATGGACACCTATCTCCTGGTGGAGGTTTTCAGGGAGGAGCAATTATTGCCTCTGCCTTTGTTCTAATTTATATGAGCTGCCAGGGAAGAAGGTTGCCAGTAACGCTGACTAAGGCAATAGAATCTTTAGGGGGGCTTGTATTTGTAATAGTAGGATTAATAGGTTTAGGTCTTGGGGGTTATTTCCTTCTAAATTTTTTACCAGAAGGGGTGCCTAACACTCTTTTTAGTGCAGGCATTATTCCTATTATTTATATCGCCATTGGATTTAAGGTTGGTTTGGAGTTAACTGGTATTATTGACAACCTAATAGAGAAAAGTTAATAAACACAGTTAAATATGAAAATTATTTAATATGGGTGAACTTAATAGAAAATGTGTAACAAAAAGTAGGAGATTAAAGAATAAATAATATGGACTTATTATCTAATTCTAATGTAGCAAATTTTTTAAGTAATTATATTTACTATATAGGTGCTTTTGGACTTGTATCTATAGGACTCTGTATTATTTTAATTAAACGTAATCTTATTAAGGTAATTATTGGCCTTAGCATCCTTGATACTGGAGTAAATTTATTTCTTATCTCTGTGGGTTATATTAGTAAGGGAACTGCGCCTATTTTTTCGAAACCTGGCTTAGATTCGGCTCGTATGGTTGATCCTGTTCCTCAGGCATTAGTGCTGACTGCTATTGTTATCGGGGTAGCGGTCCTGGCTTTAGCCCTTTCTTTGGCTATAAGATTATATCATCATTACGGGACACTTAATCTTCGTAAAATAAAGGAGCAAAGGTGGTAAACCCTGTACTGTTAATTGTTGTGCCCCTGGGTCTTGCTTTTGCTTTACCTTTATTTGGGCTTATTTCAAAGAAGATAATCAAATTTATTCCCGTAGTTGCTTTTATATTTAATCTTGTTATCTCCTCATTACTCATTCCCAGAGTATTAAATCACCCAATTGTCATCTCTATAGGTGGTTTCCCACCGCCTTTCTGCATCAATTTAGTAGCAGGGCCAGTTGGTATCCTGTTTTCTACTCTTATTGCTCTGGCAGGCCTTTTGGTTTCAATTTATGCATTGAGTTATATAAAAGAGGGTCCTGAAGAAAAATATCATATACTTTATCTTCTCCTGCTTACCGGCGCTACAGGGGTTGTGCTTACTGGAGATATTTTTAATCTTTTTGTCTTCTTTGAAATTGTTTGTATTTCATCTTATTCCTTAGTAGCTTATATGGGAGATAAAGCCGGTACTGAATCAGCAGTAAAATACCTGATTCAGGGTTCTGTTGGTTCAAGTTTTTTACTTATAGGCATAGGATTGCTTTATGGTCTTTTCGGAACACTCAATATGGCTGATATTGCTCAAAATATAACATCTATTAGCCCATTATCAATATTTGTTCCGTTGATGTTAATTATTACTGGTCTGGGCGTGGAGGCAGCTATATTTCCACTAAACTCCTGGCTTCCTGACGCACATTCATCTGCTCCTTCGTCCATCAGTGCTGTTTTATCTGGAATTGCTATTGAGGTAGGACTTTATGCGGTTATAAGAGTTATATTTACTATATTTGGTGGGTCATCAAATATTTTTATGTTCCTATTATTTTTAGGTATTTTGACTCTGCTGATAGGAGAGATGAGTGCCTTTAGCCAGAAAAATGTAAAAAGGATGCTGGCTTATTCCAGCATAGGGCAGATTGGATTAATTATGTTTGCTTTTAGCATAGCAACGCCAAATGGAGTAGCCGGTGGGTTGTTTCAGCTGGTGAGTCATACATTAAGCAAAGCGCTATTATTTTTAGCAGTAGGTTATATGATCCGCCGTACAGGTTCTATGGATATTTCCACTTTTGAAGGAATGGGCAAAAAAATGCCATTTACAAGTTTAGCTTTTACGATTGGTGCATTTTCTATTGCTGGCCTGCCGCCATTTATAGGGTTTTCAAGCAAATTCTTAATAATTAAATCTGCCTTGGAAAAACAGGATGTTTTATTTACTGTACTTGTTGGGCTTGTACTTTTGGGTACAGTAATTGAAGGAGCATATTTTTTCCGTGTAGTACAGGTTCTTTATTTCAAAGGAGAAAATGTTAATCTGGAAAGGAAGGAAGCTCCTGTTACTGCGTTAATTCCTATATTTATCCTTGTGGCATTAATTATTGGTATCGGGGTATATCCCAGGCTTATAACCAATATTTTAAAATCAGGTGCTTCGGAACTTCTAAATAAGGTCGAATATATCAGGAGTGTTATAGGATGAGTTTACAGCTTTTACTCATAATTGCCTTTAGCGGCGCATTTATAACTTATATTTTGGGCAAGCTTTCTCATAGGCTGCGCGATATCTTTGCTGTTTTTATTTCCTGTGCATTGGTAGTCATTATTGCTCTCTTCTACGGAAAATCCGTAGAGAAGACTTTTTATTTAGAATTTTTAGACTTACCTCTCTTTTTAAGATTAAATACACTTTCGTGGTTTTTTGCTATTACCATAGCTGTTGTGGGAGTCCTTTCTATCATTTTCTCTTTAAGCTATATAAAGAAAAAAGAAAGAACAGATTTCTACTACTTTATGATGCTTCTGGTAAATGCTGGTATGTTAGGGATCGTATTAAGTGGCGATTTAGTCTCCTTCTATATTTTCTGGGAGATCATGTCCTGGAGCACTTTTCTTTTGATAAGTTATAACCGGGGGCCTGCTTTAGCTGCGGGGATGAAATATATTATTATGTCTGTTGTGGGTTCTGTAGCCATGCTCATCGGGATGTTGTCACTTTATGCAAGCTATGGGACCTTGACCATTTCAGAACTTGCTGTTCATACATCCTCTGCTTCTTTTGGCTACATTCTGTTTCTTTTGATCTTATTTTTTGTTACCTTTGGCATGAAGAATGCTGTTTTGCCATTTCATACCTGGCTTCCGGATGCTCATTCAGAAGCGCCATCACCTTTTAGTGCCGTACTTTCCGGGATATTAATAAAGATGGGTACTTATGGGTTTCTTCTGGTTATGTATATAATAATTGGATTAAAAAATTTTCTAACTTTAGGGCAAGGCTTATTAAGTTTTCATCATATCCTTTCGATAGTTGGAGCAATTACCATTATTATCCCTACATTTATAGCTGTGATCCAGGATGATGCCAAGAGGCTGCTTGCCTGGTCCACTATAGGCCAGGCAGGATATATAATTTTAGGAATTGCATACGGAACAAATTTAAGTATCGCGGGTGGAATATTCCACTTTTTTAACCACGCTGCATTTAAGACACTTCTTTTCATGGCTGTAGGGGCGGTTGAATACAGAACCCGGGGGGTGCGAGATTTAAACTCATTAGGCGGACTAATTAAGAAGATGCCGATAACCTTTATTGGAGCATTGATAGGGGTTTTTGGATTAATCGGAGTTCCTTTAACCAATGGTTTTGTCTCCAAGTGGCTAATTTATAAGACCTTAATCCTTGGGGGATCACCTTTCTTAGCCTTTGCGGCTTTAATAGGAACCTGGGGTACTATATTCTATAGTTATAAGCTCATTCATAATATATTTTTAGGCCAGCTTCCTGATAAGTATAAAGACCTAAAAAAAGCTCCATTTAGCATGCAGCTGCCAATGATAATTCTTTCATCAGTGGTTTTGTTGTTTGGTATAATTCCTGGTGTTCCTCTTAAAATTATTAATGCTATCGGTATATCTTTTGGTTTCAAGTCTTTAGATGTAACACTCTGGGGAATTGCTTCAGAGACTGGTACATTAAATACTGTAAACATATTTGCTGCTATTACAGTTGCAAGCATAATCGTATGGTTAATTTTTAGGGCTGGACGGAAAGCAGTATCAGTTGCTCAGGATGATAATTATGCTGCTGGTGCATATGTTCCCCGTGATAAATATCATTATACAGTTAATTTTTATAATCCTTTACAACGTATTATTTCGCCTTTCTTAAGAGACTTTGTAGATGAGTTTTACACGAAGCTTGCTGGATGGACCCGGAATCTGTGCAGTGGAGTACGGCGTATTTATACTGGATATGTAGGTGATTATGTAATATATATAATGCTGTTTTTAGCATTGCTAATTTTCATTCAATTAAAATGGAGTATTTGGTAATGAATATCATTGGAATTATTTTATTTCCGCCTGTAGCATTTGCAATAGGGATATTTTTTATTGGATTATCAAGGAGAATAATGGCAAGGGTCCAATGGCGTTATGGTCCGCCAATTGCTCAACCGATTATTGATATAATTAAATTATTTAATCAAAGTAGTATAAGCCATGGAATTATTTTTGGCCTGGGTGTTATCCTTTCACTTGCAGGCTCAATAGTTGTGGTTCTGTTTTTGCCATTAGGAAAAATTTGTCCAATAAGTAATTCAGGCGGGTTGTTAGTAATTCAATGATTTTAATACCTTTAGGAGCTGCACTAAGTGGTGGTGAAGCAGCTAATCCTAGTACAAGCATCGGGATTTCCCGTAAATTAATTCTGGCATTAGGATATGAAATTCCTCTTTTACTTATCTTGCTTGCTGTAATGACATATTATAAGACTATATCTATAATAGAAATAGTGGCAATGCAACAGACGATGAGATGGTCTTTGGTGTCCTTGCCTTTATTATTATCTGGCATAGCATATTTGTTAATTCTTCCTGCAATAATAGGTGTAAGGCCTTTTGAGGTAATTAAAGCGCCGCAAGAAATTTCTTCAGGGCCTATAGTGGAATATGGTGGCAAATTTTTAGCACTGATGACTATAGAACATGCCTTCGGTTTATTTATTGGGATAGCTCTTTTTGTAAATCTATTTTTAGGCGGAGGCGGTATAGGCAGCATATCAATACACTTAGAAAATTTATTGACTTCAGCTGGCTTAAGCTGTACTGTATCTTTTCTAACAGGGATTGTTTTCTTTCTTAAAATGCTGGTGGTGTTTGTGATAATCATTTTCATAAATGCTGTTTACCCACGACTAAGGATTGAGCAAGCAATTAAATATTTATGGAAATGGCCTACACTGTTTGCTTTCGCAGGATTAGTCATAGTTTTAATAATCAGGAGATAAGGAATGGATAGAAATCAGCTTATAAAATGGCTAAAAGCTCCGGCAAAGATGGGGCATAAGTATTCACTTCATGTAATCTATTTTTGTACTGGATGCGGGATTATTGAGATACCCCCATCTATAACATCTCGATGGGATGCAGAACGATTCGGAATAATCCCAGTAGCTACACCAAGGCAGGCAAATCTATTCTTAATTACAGGATATGTTTCAGTAAAAACATTGAAGCCTATCATAAGAACATATGAACAGATGCCGGAGCCAAAGTTCACAGTAGGTTTTGGTTCCTGCCCTATAAACGGGGGGATGTATTGGGATTCATATAATACCATAAAACATCTGGATAAATACATTCCTGTAGATGGCTGGATCGCCGGGTGCATGCCCCGACCTGAAGCCATCTTTGTTGCTGTGACTCATCTCTGGACATTAATTGATAAAGAGATGGCAAACGGTTATAAAAAATACAGAGAAAATTATAAATATTACCGTGCAAATCAAAAGCAGCTTTACGGGAAAGTGGAATGGCCTCCATTATTCCCAATAGAGGATAAAGATGAACCCAGCCCATCCTGAAAATTCAATAGACGGGGTTGAGTGATCGGGTGAAAGTGAAAGGAAATAAGTAAAAAGTTATAGGAATCATAAAATATTTTTAGGAGTGGCGGAGTGAAATTACTTAAGGAAAAACTTGAATCAATTTTTAGTGGTGTCCAGGTAAACATTCTCGAACAGGACAGGTTGATTATGAGTGCCCAAAAAGATGCGGTTCTATCTATTTTGAGTTTTCTTAAGGGTAAAGGGTACACCCACCTGGCTCTCATATCCTGTGTAGACTGGTTAGAGGAAAAAGAGTTTGAGCTAGTTTACGTCCTCTCAGCTTATATGCAGAAGGATAATGGATATACAGACAAAGAGAAAACAAACATAATTTTAAAGACAAGAATTTCCAGGGGAAATCCTGAGTTTCTTACCGTAATTTCTATTTTTAAAAATGCTGAGCCTTATGAACGTGAAATCTATGAGTTTTACGGAATAGATTTTAAAGGTCATCCAAGACTAACACCACTTTTTTTGGAGAGAGAGTATAAAATTCCACCTTTTAGAAAGGATTTCGATACAAGAGAATATGTAAAAGAAGTTTTTGATAAAATTCCTTTTGTTGAAAATAAGGATGGAAAGAAATGAGAGAACTTGAACTTTATTTTGGCCCCCAGCATTTGGGGATGGTGGGAAATTTCAGCATCACCCTGAAGGTTGAAGGCGACCGAATTTTGGAAGCCACCGCTAACCCGGGATACCTGCATAGGGGCTTTGAAAAACTTATGGAGTTAAGAAATTGGATACAGAATTTCCCTATGGTATGCAGAATAAATGTGGTGGAACCTGATTCGATGGAAATGGTGTATTCAATGGCAGTGGAGAAACTAGCAGGAATTGAGGTGCCAGAAAGGGCCCATTACATAAGAAGCGTTTGCCTTGAGCTTGCTCGTGTGGGCTCTCATCTCTTTGGTCTATGGGCTTATGCTAACATGCTTGGTTTTGATACTGTTGCTCAGTGGGCAATGTATCATCGGGATCTTATCCTGGATCTCTTTGAAGAACTTACTGGTGGCAGGGTTTATCATATATACATATGGCCTGGTGGTGTAAGACGTGATTTCCCGGAAGGTTTTAAGGAAAAAATAGTAAAAACGCTGCATTCCATAGGAAGCTGTGTACCGGACTACGATGCTACATTTTTTAATAACCGTATATTTTACGAGAGAGCAAAGGATATAGGAAAGATAACCCGCGAAGAAGCAAAAGAAATGGGGGCGACGGGTCAAGTCTTAAGAGCAACTGGTATGAAATATGATATCAGGAGAGTTGAACCTTATGCTGCCTATAATCAAGTGCCCTGGGATGTTCCTACCAGAAAAGATGGGGATGCATTTTCAAGAATCTGGGTGATACGGGATGAGATGATTGAAAGCGTTTATATGATATTTAAACTAATTGATAAAATGCCAGATGGAGAAGTGTATAATAAAGTACCAAATCCGTTCAAATGGAATATACCAAAAGGCGAAGCTTATGTAAGATGCGAGTCTTCCCGAGGCGAGCTGGGGCTCTATCTAGTAAGCAATGGCGAAGATAAGCCTTATCGCGCACACTTTAGAACACCTTCTTATCCCCATGGATTGACGGTTTTAGAAAAAGCGTTAAAAAATGCAAGTATTGCCGATGTTGGTAATATCATGATAAGTCTGTATGTAGTTGCACCAGAAATAGATAGATAAAACCATCCCTTGCGTGCAAGGGATGAAACATATTGAAAGGATAAAAAAAATGGCTAAGCCAAGTCTCTTAAGTCCATTTAAAGCTATCAGGTATCTTTTTAAGAAGCCCAAGACGTTGAGATATCCTTTTGAGCTTAAAGAACCAGCACTCAGATACAGAGGTTTTCATCTCAATGACTGGGATAAATGTACGGGTTGTGGAAATTGTGCTGACATATGTCCCAACGAAGCAATTGAAATGGTAGAGATTCCTGAATTAAAGTCAAAACCAAGCGAGGGCATAAAAAACGAACGTCCTAAGTTAGATTACGGCAGATGTTGTTTTTGTGGTTTGTGTGTAGATATTTGTCCTTCTGGCTCCTTAAGACTTTCCAGGGACTATCTCCATATCCATTTTAAAACAGATACCTTCAATTTTATTCCAAAAGATGAACAGTCTGATAAAGAACATTTTCTTCCTGCTCAAGAATACTCTGTACTTCAAGCAAGTCTGACTCACCGCAAAAAAGATTATGAAGGATTTACATCTGAGATCAAGTATTCTTTATTTGAGCCAGAGCGTGTAGATATGCCTCAGGTTAAACCCGAGGAACGCAAGCTGTCATTTATCGAACAGGTGATAGGTTATTCTAAAGAGGAAGCGAAAAAAGAGGCTTCAAGGTGTCTTGAGTGTAAGTTATGTGAGGAAGCATGCCCGGCTCACTTAAAGATTTCCGATTATATCAGGGCAATTTATGAAGATAAGCCGCAAGAGTCTTTAAAGAAGATATTTGAAGATAACCCAATTCCTTCTATTTGTGGAAGGACATGTATGAAGTATTGTGAAGATGCGTGTTCCTTAAGCATAAGAGGTGAAGCTGTAGCCGTAAGGTGGTTAAAGAGATTTGTTGCTGATTCTGTTAAAGATTATAAGACTGCTTTAGAAGCTGTACTTTCTAAACCTACGGGTAAAAAAGTAGCTGTTGTGGGAGCAGGTCCAGGGGGGCTATCAACAGCATATTTCTTGAAACTTAAAGGACATGAGGTTACAGTATTTGATTCTTTGCCGGGCGGTGGAGGAACAATGAGAATAGGCCCTCCACTTTATAGATTGCCTATAGAAGCAATTGATAAGGATGTAAATTACATTGCTTCTCTTGGAGTTAAGTTCAGATTTAATACAACTGTTGGAAAAGATGTATTATTCGAGGATATTACGAAAGATTATGATGCAGTTTATCTGGGAATAGGGACTACTATAAGCCGCTCAACCAGAGTTAAAAATGCCCAAAAAGCCCTTTTGGCACTTAATTTCTTACAGGAAAATAAGATTGGAAAAGGTGTTAAAGTAAACAAAGAAATCATCGTAATAGGTGGGGGCAATGTAGCTATGGATGTAGCCAGGGAAGCATTCCGCCTGCAGCATATGCAATATCCAGGTCAAAAAGTTGCAACTAAAACAGTCTCTTTAGAAGATTGGAATATAATGCCAGCAAAGGAAGAAGAGATTGAAGATGCAAAGGAAGAAGGAATACAATTTAATCCTGCCTGGGCTCCGAAAGAAGTTGTTTTAGATGAAAACGG
>Ga0307928_10002248_pt1 | contig 14850 bp, 8 predicted proteins | sample AceLakmetagen232_FD_201815 | JGI IMG/M metagenome (GOLD analysis project Ga0307928, IMG submission 201815) | Saline water microbial communities from Ace Lake, Antarctica - #232 | ecosystem: Environmental > Aquatic > Non-marine Saline and Alkaline > Saline | place: Antarctica: Ace Lake... | reverse complement strand
ATGGAATTAGATTTAAAACTTTCTACATATAACTTTATGGCTTTAGTAATAGATTATTTTTATGGTTTAAAAGAAGATAAGAAAATTGAGTCTGGTTATGATATTATGACAGCTTATGCAAAAAGTATGCTAACAGGTACTGATTCGAACTTATATAGAAAACTTCATACAATTGTTTATGGACTTGATGATTTACATTCATGGCATCAGTCGGTAGGATATTACGAAACGTTTAGTTTAGGGACATCTATATCTGATTTAGGTCCGAATTCTACGGCTTATTATGAATACAGTTGGGATATAGATGACTTAATAGAAGCAAAATATGGTGTTGGGGCTAGTCTTCCTCCATTTGAATTACTTGATAATGGAACAATTTGTGTTATTCATCTTATGGGATTCACACTTGATACACCGGATGAGTTCAAAGCGATTCTTGATGGACTTCCTGCGACGGTAACTGATGTTGTTGTTAGTTTAATTGATAATGGTGGAGGCACTTTAGGTCCTATGTTACAAATATTTGGATATATGACTGAGGAAACATTTTCTTATCATTCAATAAATCCAGCTGATAACTCAACATATACGGCTTATTATGAAAGCGAAGATGATGCTTACGATTATAATTGGTATGTGTTAGCTTCGGGCGTATCATTCAGTGCTGCTAACTTATTTGTTAGCATGGCTAAAGAATTAGGTTATCCTATTCTTGGACAAGATACAAGGGGTGGAGCATCATCAATTGGAGATTTTGAAACTCCTGATGGGTCTGTATTGGTTCTCAGTACTAACCATGTATTAGCTGCAAGAGTTGGAAATGAAGTTGATGGATATGTGTATTCTAGTATTGAATATGGAATTGAAGTTGATCACTTCATGAGCAATGTTACAAGTGATTCAGAGCTGATTGGAATCATTAATGCTTTGAGAGCGGCTCAAAATAATTAATGATACATTTGTGATGATTCACAGACGATATTTGACGTTTATTTAGGGTTATTTGATAATTTTGTGAAATATTTGTAAATTATACCGTTATAGTAAGGAGTTTATGCGCAGAAAACCTAAAGGTTTCTTTACATGACTATTGTAATGTGATATAATTTGTTAACAAGTTTTCATGTCGTATTTATCTTAATATCTAATTAAATGGTACAAAGTGTTATAAATTTTCTATACTTAACCAAGATGTTTTTCCGTTTACCCGATGGAATTTACATCAAGAGGAGAAAGAAATTTATATAGATATGAAAAAATGTAAAAAAAATAACAAAGAAATGAGAGGAGAAAGAAATTGAAAAAACTATTTATGCTTATGTTAGTAGCTCTTTTTGCAGTTGGTTTCGTTGCTTGTAATAAAGACACGACAACTGAGGAAACTACAGCTGTACAAACTACTGCTGAAGAAGAAACTACTACACAACAAGAAACAACAACTCAAGCTGAAACAACAACTGCAGTACAAACTACATCTGTAAATGTTACGCCTGTATTAACTGGCGTTAGTGACATTACTGTTGTTAAGGGTACTACTTTTGATGCAACTGTGGGTGTAACCGCAATTGATGAAGAAGATGGAGATATCTCAGCAAACGTTACTTATACAGGTACATTTGACCTATCTACTGCAGGTGCTTATGACTTAGTATATACTGTTACTGATAGCGATGGTGCAATAGTTACCGTTACAAGAACAGTTACAGTTTTAGCAATAACTTTAGATACCGGAGTTAGTGGTTTCTATAACTATAAGTTTGCTACTACTGATTTAAGACATACATTCATGGCTGCTGCTGAAAAATACTTGATGAATAATATGGCTGCTGGTGTACCATTATTTGCTAACGGAGGGTTTGTATTATATAGCCCAAGACTTTCGTTACCTACTGGTGTATACATGCCTGTAATGGGGTATGGTTCTAGTTTTGGTACATTTACTGCTGATGATTCAACAGTATTAATGGATGATGGAGAATTAGGAGAAGTTGGTGAATACACTTACCGTACAACTGTTTCAACTAATCCTGGTACATTTAACCAATGGTTATATGATACTTCTACAGATTCAGATTTAATGGGTGTTTATATGGACGCATTATATACTTATGAATATAATGATGACAAAACTGGTTATGAATTAGCTCCTTCAATGGCAGCTTCTAACCCTGTTGCTATAACACCACATACAACTGAAACTGGAAAATCTGTTACAACAACTTGGCAAATCACATTGAGAGATGATTTAGAATGGTTCTACCATCCTAATACAGTTACAACTGGTTTTGCTACTGGTCACGAAACACTTGATGCAAATGATTTTGTTGACACATTTGAATTAGCTTTAACTCAAGAATGGTTCAGAGCTATTTCTGGTGGTGGAGACTTCTTAAATGAATCAACTGGAATTCAAGGCGCTCAAGCTTACGTTGATGGTTTAAGTGATGAAGGTGTTCCTTCTGTTGCTTTCTCAACTGTTGGTTTAGAAGTTATTAGTCCTTTAACATTCCAAATGACTTTCGTTAATGATATGTCAGAATGGAATGTAAGATATTTCTTAGGATCATTCGTTATGAATCCTATTAATATCGAATTATATGACGCATTAGAAGCAGATGGAGATACTACTACATCTTATGGTTTAGATGAAGAATCTATCGCTTATTGTGGTCCATATTATGTGGATTATTATGAAGAAGACAAAATTTTACGTTACGAACAAAATACAAGTTATTTTGATACTGACAGATATTTCTTTACTGGATATACATTCTCAGTAATTGAAGATTCTGCTGTAAGATTCCAAGAATTCTTAGCTGGTAAACTTGAAAGTGTTTCACTTCCTACTGAAGAATATGACACTTACAAAGATTATCCTGGATTAAAACAAGTTCCTGGAGCAACAACTTTCAGAATAATGATTAATGGTTTAGGTACTGTTGCAAATCAAACTGCAGAATTTGCTGGGTCTACATGGGTTCCAGAACCTATCTTAGCTAGTGTTGATTTCAAACAAGCAATGTTCTTTGCTGTTGACAGACAAAAATTAGCAGAAGAAGTATTAAAGACTAGTACAACTAACATGTATCTATTTAGTGATGCTTACTTAGTTGATGCTGAAATGGGTATTCCTTACCGTGAAACTGATCAAGGTTTAACAGTTGGTTTAGGATTATCTCCTTCAACTCATGGATTTAACCCAACAGCTGCATCAGCTTATTATGAATTAGCTCTTGATGCATTAGTTACTGCTGGTACATATGCTGACGGTACTGCTGCTAGCCCTACAATTATTACAATCGAATTTAACTACTTCAGTGGATCAGAAGCTCAAGTAACTATGTTCGAATATTTACAAACTACTTTTGAAGAATTATTCGTATCTACAGAACATTATATTAATGTTGACTTAGTAGGATACGCTAAAGACTTCCCAGACATCTATTATGATTACATGATGATTGGTGAATTTGACTTATCAATTGGTGGTATTTCTGGTTCTACATTAGATGCTGCTAGTTTCTTAGACACATATTGTTCAGACAACCGTGGTGGATTTACACTTAACTGGGGTATCGATACTTCAGTTGCTGAAATTCCTGTATTATATCAAGATTTCAACGGCGACTGGTTCTATGAAGAATGGTCATTTGATGCTATTACATCTGCACTTAACGGAAAAGTATATCTTACCGATGGTGCTGAAGCGTTAGTTCCAAATGCTACAGTTACTGGAGCAACTGCAACTACTGTAACATTTGACATTGATCAATATGAAAACGTATTATTTGGCGCAATTACTTGTTCAGTACAAATTTATGATGCTGTTGCTGACGAATATGTTGAATTAGATGGATACCAAGAGATGCCTCTTACTGATGCAAAAGTTACTGCTGATGCTTTAGATGAAGGAATATGGACAATTAGTGGATTAACTCCTTATTATTATTGGTATAATAGTGATGGTGCTGTAGAATATCGTTCAGGTGATTACAAAGTTGATATCAACTATGGTATAGCTGGCGACTTAACTAATAGAGCTACAACAACTACATCTTGGTTCCCAATGGATACAATCGTTTATGGTTCACCAACTGGTGAAGGATATGACGAATGGCTTACTTGGACTGAATCAACTGATACACCTACATCTACTTCAATTGACTTAGTTCTTGATGAAGATTATGCTGTTACTGACATCGCAACTATCAAAGTATTTGATGTAGCTGATGGATTTACTGAAGTAACTGCTGATTTCACTATTAGTTCATTTGTTGCGAATGTTGTTACTATTGATGGATTATTACCTGGTGGAAACTACTTAGTAGAATTTACAATGACTGACGATAACTGGGATACATTCAGAATTAAAAACCCTAACATCGTTTCTGATGACGCTGCTGTAGTATTAGAAGATGATGCTGCAATGATTATGGTTGAAATTAACGAAGATGACGTTGCTAGAACAATTACAGATGCTGGTTTATATATCTGGACTGCAGTTTATTATAGTGGAGACAATCCTGATACTAAAGACGATCCTCTAACACTTACTGTAGACGAAAATGTTGTTGAAGACGGATATCTCTTAATGGAATATATTGAAGTTGTTGAGGGAGCTTATACTCTTTACGGACTAATTGATATGGTTGGAGACGATCCTGATACTACTGCTGTTGAAACTGATGCTGATTACCAAGTATACGGCGCAATTGCTAAAACTGGTTTCAGTTATCAAATGGGAGTAATGGACGCTGACAACCCTGCTACAGAAGCTGTTGAAACTGACTGGGCTGGTACTATTACAGTTACTGGACCTATGTTTGTATTCTCTGCAGATTCTACATGGGTTTACATAAGTGGATTAGCTGAAGGCGAATCTTACGCAGTAAAATATGTATTCTCTGACGCATTTAAAGATATGGTTGAATTTGACGGACCTGCTCCTGTTGTTGAAGAAGCTGCTGAATAATTACCATTTCACAACAAAATATAATTGTATAAAAATACAATAATATAACTAGATAACTTTGCAGACCATCTGACTAGCGTTAGATGGTTTGCTTGTTGTCTAAATGTTTTATTTGAAATTCAAACAAATAAATTAGAATTTATTTTATTAAGTATCTACTAACTGGGAATTAGTAAATATCTTAATATCATAAACTAAAAGTAATAGGCAAAAAAAGATTCAAAGAATTTTAGTAAAAAAAGTTTTATAACATGTTTTTAGTGAATTACTATTAATTTTGAAATTAAACTCTATGTAAGTAGTAGGATGAACAAAACTATTGCATAGTTATTTTTTTAATATTGTTCAATCTATTATTAGAAATATATAGAGGTTTATATAAATTTATTACAGAAAGGAGATAATGTTAATATTTAACAATATTGACATTTGACATACAAATGGGTAAATACATTGCTATAAGAGTTGTTTGGGTATTTCTTGTACTTGGAATTATTTTGACATTAAATTATACTTTAATCAAAATTGCGCCAGATTATCCGCCTACAACAGAAGAAGCAAAAGAAATTTATTACGCACGTCAAGTTAGTGATGGTTACATGACGGAAAGAGTAGAAAGAAACGAATATGTTGTTATTTCTATGGGTAACCAAGAATTTGAAATCCCAACAAACGCATATTATGAAGATGAGGATGGTAGATATAGGATTTATGAACCAATATCAGTTGCTCTTCAATATTTTAGATGGATTACAAATATAATTACAGACTGGGATTGGGGTGTATCCACTAGGATAGCCGTTAATCAACCTGCTTTTGGTGTGCTTAGTCAAAGAATGGGGATTACATTAAAGCTTAATTTAATTGCTTTATTCTTCTACATTCCAATTGGTTTCTTATTTGGTATTATTGCTGCCCTTAAGAAAAATACCTGGATTGATAATGTAATATCATTTTCAGTTATGATTTTTATTTCAGTTCCTAGTTTCGTTTTAATGACTTTGTTATTAATGTTTTTAGGATATCAATGGGGATGGGTTCCTACTCAGTTCCCGGCCGCCGACCTAGAAGGGTCGATACAGTTTATCGGTCTAATATTACCAGTATTAGGTCTTTCATTCGGTGCAATTGCCGGCCTTACAAGAACAACAAGAGCGGAATTAACAGAGGTTTTAACTTCTGAATTCCTATTATTAGCTAGAACTAAAGGTCTAACAAAAACTCAAGCAGTTTTAAGACATGCTATGAGAAATTCATTAGTACCTCTCGTTCCTGGAATCATCGGTTCATTTGTAGGCTTACTTAGTGGTTCAGTTATTATTGAACGAATCTATAGTATACCTGGTACAGGTAGAGTATACCTGAGAGCTATGACAGAAGGACAATATGACTACAATGTTATTCTAGTATCAACTGCATTCTATACAACAATCGGTTTATTTGCAGTATTGTTAGTAGACTTATCATATGGTCTAGTTGACCCTAGAATTAGAATGGGGGCGAAAAAATAATGGCAAATAAAAATGACATTAAAGAAGAACGTATTGAACAAGACCAATTTTCATTCGTCCAAAAAGAAGAACGTATTTTTGATAAAAAATTTGATACAAAACCTATTGGATATTTTAAAGATGCAATGATACGTTTCTCTAAGAATAAAGGGAATGTTGTTGCTTCAATTATCTTAGCTATAATTGTATTGTGTTCAGTTTTCGTTCCAATTTTAAGCCCTAAAAACGCTGAAACATTAGAAGAAAGAGTATCTTTCTTACCACCACGTATTCCTTTATTAGAAAAAATAGGAATAGCAACAGGTTATAAAAATTTAATCGACCAACAAGTAGATATGGATACAATTGACCCTGAAACAGGGCTTGGATTACCTGCTACTATTGATTCGCAATACCTAATTATGGATTCACTAACTAATTACTGGGTAGAGTGTACTGATTCAGATGATTTATGTATTGGTGGACAAAATGTAATGAGGTTAGAATCAGGCAGTACTGCAGTTGCTATTGATACAGAAATGAAGACATTTATGCCATCATTAGATAGTACAATTACAATTGTTGTAGATGAACTTACTGGTGAAAATTCAGCTCTTAACATATTAATGATTGATGGATTTGGCCCTTATATAACAGTTTATACTATAACTGAAGCTGGTACATACACTATAAATCCATTTGATACATTAACTTCATTTTTTTCTTATACTGGAATTAGATTAGAATTTACATCTGATGATGCCACAAATACTGTCTCTTTAGAGAGCATTCAAGTTGATGATACATCTCAAGGAACACCAATCATGTTCTATGATGGTTATAAGTTATCACAATTAGCATTGGTTTCAGGTGTAGATCTTGATGAAGATGGTGAACAAGATTATTCTGGTTATTGGGGTCGTTCAAAAGGACAAAGACTTATGTCTTCTTTTGACTACGATGCTTATGCTGAAGCGTTTGGTGAAAAATTAGAGAATGTTTTTAGTAAAGATGAATATGACCAAATTCTAATTGATTACGCTGACGTATGTGTTATGTCTCCTGATCCTAGTAATCCTAATGGGTGGCTGTTTGATGAAGGATGTCCAGTTGTTAGAGTTATCAACAAAACAGAAACTGTTTGGGTTGATAAAAACAAAGATGACATAAGAACAGAAGACGAAGAATTTTATAATTATAAAGTAGTATTAGATTATGCTTTATATAAAGGATATGACGACATTCCTTACTATGTTTTTGGAACAACGTCACAAGGTAAAGATTTATTTAAAATGATATGGATTGGTGCTAGAACATCACTAATCCTAGGTCTTATTGTTTCAGCTATTAATATTTCAGTAGGTATCTTATTTGGTGCTATATCTGGCTATTATGGAGGAACAGTCGATTTAATCATGCAACGTTTCTCAGAAATTATTGGCCGAATACCTTGGCTTGTATCACTGAGTATCTTTACCGCTTTGGTAGGACCGGGTCAGACAACTCTGATTCTGGTGTTAATTATTAATGGTTGGATTGGTATCGCTTCGATTACCAGAACCCAATTCTATAGATATAAAGGTCGTGAATATGTATTAGCATCAAGAACTTTAGGTGCTAAGGACGGAAGACTTATCTTTAGGCATATTTTACCAAATGGTATTGGTACAATTATTACATCAGCTATTTTATCTATTCCTTATGTAATATTTACAGAATCAACATTATCTTACTTAGGATTTGGTATTGGTCATGGTCAATCATTGACAATATTCGGATTTGAGTTAACAGGAGCTTCAATTGGAGTTCTATTGAATGATGGTAGAAATAAAATGAGAACTGAACCATACTTAACATTATGGCCAGCAATTATTATTTCAATCCTAATGATTACATTTAATATGTTTGGTAACGCACTTCGTGATGCCTTCAATCCTGCATTAAGGGGGTCTGAATAATGAGTAAGGAAAAAAATACAATATTAAAAGTTGATAACTTAACAGTTTCATTCCGTACTAATCAAGGTATGGTTAGAGCCGTTAGAGGAGTAACATTTGATTTAGAAAAAGGTGAAACATTAGCTATCGTTGGTGAATCAGGTTCAGGTAAATCTGTATCATCAAGAACTATAATGGGAATTTTAGCACCTAATGGTGTTATTGATGATGGAAAAATCATGTATGAAGGTCAAGATTTAACTACAGTTGATGAAGATCATTTCCATGAATTACGTGGTAATAAAATTGGTATGATTTTCCAAGATCCGATGTCAAGTTTGAATCCTATTATGAGAATTGGTCGCCAAATTACTGAAGGTATGTTACTTAATGGTAAGAGATATAAAAACAGACAAAAAAACTTATATGCACCGGATAGAAATGTATATAAAGAAATATTACACAATATAAAACAATTAAAATTAGGAAAAAAAGGTGCTTTGAAAAAAATTAAAGATGGTACATCAACAGAAACTGCTCAAGTAGTTAATGTTGAATATAATAGTCAAATTGCTGAAAAAGCTAAATTAATAAAACCAGCAAAAGCTAAATATCATGCATCGAAAAAAGCAGCTGCTAAGACAGTTAAGGAAGAATTTATAACTGAAAAAGCTAGAATTAATTCTGAAATTGCTAATCTTAATAAAGAATCTTTAGGTAAAAAATACAGAGGAAAAGTAGGAGAACTTAAGGAAGAATTTAGAAGATATATAAAAGTTACAAAAAAAGAAGCATATGAAAGAGCAATCAAGATTATGTATGAAGTAGGAATACCACAACCTGAAAGAAGATTCAAACAATATCCTTTCCAATTTTCTGGTGGTATGAGACAAAGAATCGTTATCGCAATTGCTTTAACAGCAAGTCCAGAAGTTCTAATTTGTGATGAACCTACAACTGCTCTTGATGTTACAATACAAGCACAAATCCTTGAGTTAATTAATGACTTAAGAGTTGAAAGAAATTTATCAGTTATCTTTATTACACATGATTTAGGTGTTGTTGCAAATATGGCAGATAGAATTGGTGTTATGTATGCTGGTAAAATTGTTGAAATTGGAACTGCGGAGGATATATTCTATAATCCAATGCATCCATATACATGGGCTTTATTAAGTTCTATGCCTGACTTAGATTCAAAAGACAGATTGGTTGCTATTCAAGGAACACCACCGAACATGTTATTTCCTCCTAAAGGGGATGCATTCGCTGACCGTAATCAATATGCTATGAAAATCGACTTTGAGAGAGAACCTCCAATGTTTAAGATTAGTGAAACACATAGTGCAGCTACATGGTTATTACATCCTGATGCACCAAAAGTAGAAATGCCTAAAACAATTAAAGAAAGAATTGATAGAATGTTAAAACAATCTGAGGAGGCTGAATAATGGCAAATCAAGAAAAAAGAACTCCTGTATTGAGTGTTAGACATTTAAAACAATATTTTGTTTCAGGACGTGGAAAAAACAGATTAGTGGTAAAAGCTGTAGATGATGTCAGTTTTGATATTTTTCAAGGCGAAGTATTTGGTTTAGTTGGAGAATCTGGATGTGGAAAAACTACAACTGGTAGAACAATTATAAAACTATATGAACCTACTGATGGTGAAGTGTTCTTCTTAGGACAATTAATATCAGCGGGTATTAAAGGTAATAAAGATGCTATCAGATTCAAAAAAGTAGAAACATCTTCTAAGATTAAAGAGTTAAGACTTTCTATGAAAGCTGAACTAGAAAATACACCTGAGAAATCTGATGAAATTAAATCAAGCTACAATGGGCAGATTACTACTTTGAGAAAAGCTAAATCTGAATTCATTGAAGAAAACAGAATAGACATGCATAGAAGAAAACAAACTTTCGAAGTTGACTATGATTTAATGAGGAATATGCAGATGATTTTCCAAGATCCGATTGCTTCCCTTGACCCTCGTATGACGGTTAAAGAAATTGTTGCAGAAGGTTTAAGGATATCTGGAGAAAGAAGAGATTCTTATATTAATGAAAAAGTTAATGAAGTATTAAAAACTGTAGGATTATTACCTGAACATGCTAGCCGTTATCCACATGAATTTAGTGGTGGGCAAAGACAAAGAATTGGTATTGCGAGAGCATTAATTGTAGCTCCAAAATTTATCATCGCTGATGAACCAGTTTCTGCTTTGGATGTTTCAATTCAAGCACAAGTAATTAACCTATTAAATGATTTACGTAAAAACTTAGGAATAACAATAATGTTTATTGCTCATGACCTTTCTGTTATTAAGTATTTTAGTGACAGAATTGCTGTAATGTATTATGGTAATTTAGTTGAAATTACTAGTGCTAAAGAGTTATTTTTGAACCCATTACATCCTTATACAAGGTCATTACTGTCAGCAGTGCCATTACCTGACCCAAGATACGAAAAGAAACGTAAGAGAATGGTTTATAGGCCAGCAGAAGAACATGATTACTCAGTTGACAAGCCAAAACTTCATGAAATCAAAGAAGGACACTTTGTTTATGCTAATGAAAAAGAAATTGCAGAGTATAGAAAAGTCTTGAAATAATGTTTAAACGATTTCTAATTAATTTGGTTCTCTCAGGATTAATGTTTCTTATATTAATATATGCAAGATTCATGGGAGACTACTCAACAATAAATGTTCTAAATGGCTTATTTGTGGTAGGGATTTTAATGTTCTCAGTTGGTATATTAACAATTACCAAAGCAGGGAATGCATTTCGCGGAATTGGATTTGTTTTCAAAAAAATGTTTTCCAAGAAATATACTAGCACTTCATATTATGAATATTTACAAACGCTAGATAATGATAAGAAAGAAAAGCCTACGGGTTGGTCTGCATTATTAGTTGGAATTATATATTTAGCTTTATCAATAATATTTTCAGTTATTGAGTATTTATAAAATAAAAATACCGAAGAAATTCGGTATTTTTTTATATATATTTCATGATCAAAATATTAATATACGACATGCAGTAAACAAAAACATTGTCGACAATGAAAAAAATATTCACTTAACTATTTACGATAAATAATATATGTGTTATAGTATTACTATCTGTGATAGCAACATAAAACCAAAAAAGCCCAATTACTGGGCCTTTGTATTTATATATTTTGGGTGTAATTTATATATTATTATATTTATGAAAATTTTATCTTAATTACAACTGACACGACATCCACTTTTAGAAATTAGCTAAATGATTTTGTGGAATAAATTCAGGTTCACCAGAATCTTCAAAGTCAAAACTAATATTCAAATTAGGTAAACGTAGAATTAAATTTTCATCTCCGCCAATAGGTTGGTTACCTAAAGTAAGTATATATTCAGGTTCTCCAGAATCTTCAAAATCTAAAGTAAGAATGTATTCAGGTTCACCAGAATCTTCAAAATCTAAAGTAAGAATGTATTCAGGTTCACCAGAATCTTCAAAGTCTAAAGTTAAAATATATTCAGGTTCACCAGAATCTTCAAAGTCTAAAGTTAAAATATATTCAGGTTCACCAGAATCTTCAAAATCTAAAGTTAAAATATATTCAGGTTCACCAGAATCTTCAAAATCTAAAGTTAAAATATATTCAGGTTCACCAGAATCTTCAAAATCTAAAGTAAGTATATATTCAGGTTCACCAGAGTCTTCAAAATCAAGTAACTTTATATTATTACTATTAACATTAAAATCACAAACACTAACACTTAAAAATCCAAATCCAAATAACATTACTACTAACAAAATCAATTTTTTCATTTTCTTTCACCTCGTCTTCTATGGTACATTAAATGAAAAAAAATATACAGCGCATATATGTCGCATTTAGAGGAAACTATTATGAATTCCATGGAGCTTAGTAACTATTTAGAAAAAATACGTTTTGGTCGAAATGTCTCTCAGGAAGAATTTGTTTCTGGTATTGTTTCTATTCGTCAATATCAAAGATACAAAAATGGTGATAGTGTTATCCCATATGAAAAGATAGATCAGTTTGCTGAAAAGTTAGGAATTAGCACTAAAAAACTACTTGCAGAGTTCGAACATGAAAAAGGAATGCAGTATACAAAAATTAATCAATTCTACAACGCAGTTGCTAATAATGATTACAAAAATGCTCTAAATTTAAAGAAAGATTTGGACGGTGATCTAATCATCTCCGAAGAAGGAAGACGATATTTTGAGCATGCAAATATAGTTTTTAAATACTACTCAAGAGAGTTCACTCTTGAGGAAGTTATTAATAAAGTATCGGATCTTATTAACTACCCTGAAATCTTAAAACAACAGTACTATACTGACGTTGAAGTCTTAATTCTTAGCTTTCTACTGAGCGTATTTACGGGAAAACAGCAAGAAATGCTATTAAACAAGCTTAATACTCTTTTTGAGAGCACTGAAAGTATTATGACTGGGGATAGTGAGTACATATATACTTTAATACTAATGAGAATTGCGAAAACATTTGGTATTAAAAGAGACTATCCAAGAGTCATCTATTATTGCGAACTTGGAATAGAAAGAGGGATACAGCATAAGCAATATTATCTTTGGGAATATTTTTTCTATTACAAGTCATTAGCTCATTATGCTCTTGGTCAAAAAGAAGCTTTTGATGATTCACTACTTAGATGTTTTAATGTTTTAAATATGGAAGGGAATCATGCAAAGATAGAAAAATTTACAGCTCTTATTGAAAAAGATTTTAGTATTAATTATAAAAAATATGTTATTAGCTTAATAGACAATTAAAGTTATATTGTAATAAAAATATGTAAAAATAGCGAGGCCATACGCTATTTTTTTTTGGTTATTTTAAAAAACATTTAACTTTGAATGAAAAAACGACATAACGTGTCGTATGAAAACGGAATTGTTTTTATCACAAAAAGTAAACACGACACATATGCACTGTAAAAGTATACATGTAATGTTGTATAATGTATGTATGAACGACAAATATTGTCGTATAATAAGCGGAAAGGAGCTATATTATGAATATTCAATACATGTTGTCAGGTCTATTTAATTTGTTCAAAATAAATCTACACACAAATGAATTAGCAACTAGAATTTTCTATTTTTGGTTTGATTTCGATGTTTTGAAATTAGCTACAGTACTTATAGTTGTTTTAATAGTAATTATGTTAATGGTTTATCAATATCAAAACAGAATTGAATATACAGTAATAACTCCTAGTATTTATGGAACAATAAGTTATATAAATAAATCTATAGAGAGTCAACGTATTTACAAAATAAGTGAAAGTGGGCTTAAACAAAAGGGCAATAAATATGTATATGGTTCAAATAAAGAAAGAGAAGATCAAATTGATCATGAGATAATTTTTATGGTCGATTCTAATGGTTATTTACTTTATGTTAATGATAACGCATTAAAATTCTTTAAAAGTAATAAGGATAGTATACTTGGAGAATCAATATTTAGTCTTTACAACAATCTTGAAGTTAACGATTCAGATTGGTTTAACAAAGTACTTAGTGAGTATAAATCACATAATATAATCAAGTGTACTTTTGAAGGTGAAGAAAAACTTGTTCTAGTGAACTATCACGCTAATCTTGGTACAAGCGGTAATGTTGAATCAATTATAGCAACAGGAAATGATGTTACATCTTTTGTGAAATCTGATGTAGTAAAAAACTTTTATCAAAATCAAGACTGTTTAACTGGTATCATGAATCAATACGGAATAATTAAAGAATTAAAGCAAAAGGAAGATTTAAAATCAGCAGTTTCATTCTTTATTGAAGTAATGCATTTTACGCAAATAGTTAATTACTATGGACACATTGTTGTAAATCAGTTATTAAATCAAATAGTAACAGAACTTAAGAGCATCGCCTCTGATAACTGTTTAGTTTCTAGATACAATGAATGTAAGTTTGTAATAATTTTTTTAAATGCTAAAAGTGACGAGTTACTAATAAATAAGTATAAAGAGAAAATAAACTCTTTCTTATATAGTTCTTATAAAATAAGCAATCTTGATCTTCAAGTAGATAAGCGTGCTGGATATGCAGTATATCCATTAGATACGGAGAATATCGAAGAGATAGTATCATTATCCAGCATCGCATTAAAAGATGCATTAACAAGAAACTCATCAGAGATAACTAGGTATAAAAAAGACATGATGGAAAGCTTAAAATATAATCTTGAGCTAGCTAATAAATTAAAAATAGCTTTAGATGAAGAGAAGATTCAAGTCTTTTTTCAAAAAGCAATTGACTGTACTAACAATAAAACGTACGTAATAGAAGAATTGTCACGATGGAATGATGAGGACTTAGGATACATATCTCCGCTTGACTTCTTCAGAATTGCAAAAGAAACTAATCAGTTAGACAGATTAGACCGGTATA
>Ga0307928_10002246_pt1 | contig 14853 bp, 33 predicted proteins | sample AceLakmetagen232_FD_201815 | JGI IMG/M metagenome (GOLD analysis project Ga0307928, IMG submission 201815) | Saline water microbial communities from Ace Lake, Antarctica - #232 | ecosystem: Environmental > Aquatic > Non-marine Saline and Alkaline > Saline | place: Antarctica: Ace Lake... | reverse complement strand
AAACCAAACATTTAACTGGACTGTAAGTGATACTAATTTAGATAGTTGTTGGTATGATTATAATGGAACAAATATTACTACAACTTGTTTAGATAATAGTTCTTCTTTCTTATTAGAACAAGGAAATTATAATCTAACAATGTATGCAAATGATAGTGTAAATAATGCTAATAGTAGTTATAGGGAATGGACTTATGCTGTGTTTGAAAATTCAAGAAGTTTTAATAATTATACCTATCAAACTGCAGCAGAAACATTCTCAATAAATGTAACTGCAACAAATCCCACAGGAACTTTATACTATAATGGAACTTCACATGCAGGAACGAGAACTGGAACAGGTCCTTATGTTTTCAATTCAACATTTGATATTCCAGCGACTGAAGATATAACTAATAATAACACTTTCTATTGGGATATTGTTTCTGGTGCTACAACTGCAACAACTTCTACAAGTAATCAGAATGTAAGTGCAATAACTTTTGCACAATGTAATGCAACCTATACTCAAGCTTATTTAAATTTCACAGCGTTGGATGAAGCCGATAGTTCTGTAATTGCAAATGTAACTATTCCATTATTAAGTTCTAGTTACTGGTTAGGTTCTGGAAGTCAATTAAAGAATTTTACATTCACAAATAATACTGGAAATCAAAATTATTCATTCTGTTTTAGTCCTGTTGATAAAAATGTAAGTATAGATTTGTCATTACAATATGAAGATGAACAAAGTGCATATCCTCAGAGAACTTATGAACAAACTGGAACTTTAAGTAATGCTTCAACAGATTTAACTTTGTATTTATTAAAATCAGCAGATGGACAGTATGTAACTTTCCAAGTAATTAATCTTGCTGAATCCCCTATTGAAGGAGTAAATATGAAAGCTACAAGAGTTATAAGTGGAAGTACTATAACAGTTGGTGAAGGAGATACTGATGCTGCAGGAGCAATAACCTTCTGGTTAAATCCAAACTTTGCACATACAATTAGTGCTAATGGAACTGGATATGATTATTATACTACTAGCTTAACTCCAACTCAAACGAGTTATACTATTAATTTAGGTAGTTCATCAATAAGTGTAGATGATTATACTGTTGGAATTACAACCAGCATAAATCCTACAAACTCAAGTTTATTAAATGATACTTCATATGATTTTGATTTTATATTATCAAGTTCATTCTGGAATGTAGATGAATTTGGATTTGTATTAAAGAATGAAAGTGATATTGCAGTTGCAAGTAATAGTGTTTCAACTAATGGTGGAACAGCTACGGTAAATTATAATATTGGAAATTCTACTAATTATCTTACTATGGATTATTATTGGGTAATAGCAGGAAATTATACTAATGGAAGTAAGAACTGGTATGTATTAAATTCTGCAGGAACTGATTGGAGTATAAAGATTTTCTTTGAGGATTTCCAAAGTTATATTGATGTTGGACTATTTGGTTCTGATAATTTTGGAAAGTCAATATTAATATTCTTAATTATATTTACATTTACAGGAATAATGTCATACAAGTATGGTTTAATAAGTCCAGTTGGAGTATCAACAATAGCATTCGGAATTGTATTATTCTTAGATGTTGGATTAAATATGATGTCAGATATAAATGCAATTGGTGGAGTACCACACTTCCCAACAATCTTCATGGCAATAATAATGATTTCAATATTATTTAGGGAGGCAATACAATGAAACTTTGGAATTATGTATTTATATTTACAACCATAGCTTTATTCTTTTTACTAGCTGGAATAGATGTTGCTGGAATATCTACAATAACAGATAATTTAGGTTTTACAGATTTGACCAGTACAGATAGAGAAATTAGTTTTGATAGTGGATGGAATGATGAAGTGTTTAAAATAGTTGGTTTAATAGCTGGAGCTGGAATTCTTATAGGTATCTTTGCTAGAGGAAAACCTGAGAATTATTTAATAGCAGGAATCTTATCGGGAGGATTGTTAGTATTATTTGGTGGATTTATGTATAGTATAATTAATTTTGCATTCATTGAAGCAGAATGGATTGGTTATGTTACCTTAGTAATTATGGCTCCACTTAGTGCTGGATTCTTATTTAGCTTAGTAGAATTCATAAGGGGGACTGATTAAGATGGCTGTAGTTGATTGTGCTGGATGGATTGAACCATTGAACTTACAATGTATATTAGTTAATACTTTCGCAGGAACAATGGAAATATTTATCTTCATAGCATTAATATTTATTGCAGGAATGGGTGCATATTTTAGAATGTTAAATACAACTATATTAATTATGTTTGGATTGTTTGCTATAATTATGGCTCAATATATTAGTGGAATATATTTCCTTGCGATGTTAATAGCAGGATTGTTTATTGGATTTGCACTATCTAGAATTGTAAAGAAGTAAGCGGGGTTTAAATATTCAAAAATAATAGAAATTCTATGGGAATAAAGGACATGTTTAAGAAGGCTCTTTCAAGGGACCCTGAGTTTAAAGATATGCAAAGACAAAGGCAAATGGAGAAGATGATTGAGGATAGAGAGAAGGGTGCAGATGAAAGAGAATTAGAAAGATTTTATGAAGAAGAAAGACAGAAAAATATTAAGAAAAACCTTGAAGAGTTTAGAGAAGCTAGAAAAAGGGAAACATGGAGAGGAGAAGGTAATCAAATATTAAAACAACCAGATATATTCAAAGGACATAAAAGTGTTTTACATCAAGACTTTGAAATTCTTGGAGGCAAGAAATTGTTTATGAATAAGAATGGTTCTCCAACTAAAAGTATTATGATGAACAAGAATAAAATAAGAGATAATAAAATGAGTAGTAATAAACCAGTGAAAGGAGGTTACAATTATTTTAAATAAAATGGCAAAAAAAAAGCGTGGAAGACCAAAGAAAAAGTAATTACCTTCGGGTAATTATTAACGATAACGATTTAAATTAAATAAATAAATATACAATGGAGGTAAATAAATAATATGGCAACAACTAAAAAAGTGAATCCATGGCTAGTTCATGTAAAAGAAACTAAGAAGAAGAATCCTAAGATGCAATTTAAAGATGTTTTAAAGGAAGCTAAAAAGTCTTACAAGAAGAAATAATATGGCAAAACAAAATAGGGGAATAAGAGATGGAACTGGACCTTATAAAGATAGTTATAAAGTTAGAGCTGGAGGAATTAAAGCAATAGGAACCAGACAAGAAGAAGGCGAAGAATGTCCAATCAAAGTTAAGAAGATAAATATCTGGGGAGGTAAATAATATGATAAAAACAGAAAGTGCAACAACAAAATTGTTTTCAGGACTTAGACCTAAAGCTTCTTCTAAAGAAATTGCTAGAGGAAATATGAATTGGAGTCAGGCAAAGAAAAGATATCCTAGCTTAAATCCATTCGGAGATAAGGATAAAGATGGAAGAATTAATATGGAAGATTGTAAACCATTAAATAGAAGGAAACAGGATGATGAAATAGATTCATTAAAAGGTTTACAAAGACTAGGTGTTTTAAATGAAGAAGGCAAAGAGTTAATTAAAGATTTAGAAGAAAGGAAAAAGCGTAAAAAATAAATGGCAGATACAATTGGTGAAACATTAACAGAAGGATTAAATGATGTTCTAAAAGACATCTTTGACAGTTTATAAAATGGCTAAGAAAACAAAACAACCAGCATGGTTAATTCCAAAGAAGAAACCTAACACTAGCTCGATGTCTACGAGAAATGTTGTTAAGAAACATTTGAAGGAATGGAATAGGGATGAAGATGAAAAACCAAAAAGATATATAAAAGAAGGTAGCAAAACACATTGTCCAAACTGTGGGATTAAAAAATCCTCTCAATATATTGGATACTGTCCTGACTGTGCTGAAACCTGGGGAGATAATTAAAAATGGTTAAGAATAAAAAAAGGAAAGCAGTAAAGGGAACATCATTAAGAATAAGGACATTTCCAAAAGAAAGAAAGAATATTCAAAAACTAACAAAAGAACATAGAAGTATCTATCCAAAAAAACTTTTAGTTTCAGCAGAAGATAAAGAAAAGAAAGCAGAGATAGATAAGTATAAGAAAGAATTAACAAATAAAAGAATTGTAGAAGCTAAAAGAGTTACAGAACAAGCCGCATCAAGGATTGCATCGATGGCTGCAAGTAAATTAAAGCAAAGAGCTAAGAGTAGGCGGGTTTTAAAAGGGGGGAGAGCTACTTTAATTATTAAGGAGCATGAACAAGCTCCATATGTACCTATCTTTTTTAAAGGATAGTTATATTCAACAATTTTAAAAAATTGTTTCATCGAGGAGGGGAGAGAAAAATATGAATAAAAACGGACAATCAGCTGCAGGAGTTGGAGTATTTATAACTTTGTTTATATCAATTATAGTTGGAATTATTTTATTAATCGCAACTGCACAATCAGTAGGTCAAACATTAGACACTGCAGAATATGATACAAGTACTGGAAGTGCTTATGTAACTATGGCTGCTAATGGAGCGTCAGTAGATTTAGAAGGTCAAGAGTATCTTAGTGATTTTGTTATAGTTAATAGTACAGGAGAAACTATTGCAGCAGGAAACTATACAGTTTCTGAAATAGTTTCAACAAGTACAGGAGTTAAAACAATCTCATTACAAACAGACGATGCTTTATATGCAGGACAAATAGTTAATGCGTCTTATGTATATGGACCTGATGGTTATGTAGATGACTCTGGAGCTAGAGGAATGATAGGAATTATTGTAGTTATGTTTGCATTAGCTATAGCAATTATCGCAATGGAACCAGTTATTAAAAGCGGAATAATTAATGGTGGTATCTAAATGACCTATCAAAATATAGCACAGTTAGCTGTTACAGGACAATCGCTACATTTACTTAGTAGTACATTTCCAACTAAAAAGAAAAAGAAGAAAAAGAAAGTTGGTAAAATGGCGGTAGATGTTCTAGTAGGAACATCTTTACTACGAGCAAGTGCAGCGAATGTCGCAGCTTTATAATAATTAAGTTTTGTTATTTTTTTTATTATACATACCCGCTTCTTCATAGAAGCGGTTTGTATTTATTTCTGGGTCGGTAAGTAATGGAAGTATTCTAATATTCTTTTTATCTATTTCTTTAATCATTTTCATCTTAACCATTTCTTTAATAATTATAAATCTTAATACCTTTGGAATGTGATACATCTCTCCAAGCATTCTATAGAATTCTTTTGTGGTTATGATTCCACTTAACCCAACTTTCTCGTGCATTCTTTTATGAACACATAAATAGAAAACACAAATATTCATCCCCTTCTTATTGTTCATCAGGGACCACATCCCCATAATCCAGAGAAGCAATTGATTTGGTATCTGAATGTAAATTATAATATCTAGAACAATCTAAGTCTGTATACTTGCAAGGACTCTTTGCCATATCAAGACAATTTTGGTTCATCTCTTTAACTCCATAAAAGAATGAAAGAATTATCATCAAAGTAATAATCAAAATTATTAAGTTTTCCCAACCACCAAATAAAACATTAAGAAGGTTCCAAGAACCATTTGGATTCTTAGTTGGATGAACAACCCTATATCCTAATGCTCCTCGTTTTAAATAAACAGGTTCTTCAATATTAGTTACTCTTATTAGGTTTTTCATTTTCTAATTTTTTAGATATATTATTTAAATTTATAAGATTTAGAGTTGGACTAAATACCCATATTAAAGATATTATAGCTAGAATATTATTTATACCTTGGTAATCATTATTGAAGAATAATAATAACATAATTGTTATCAAAGACCTTACAATAATCTCTATAAATGTTAAAAAATAATCTAACCAATTAACAATATCTGATTCCATTATCCCCTTGCTGCAATTACATATGCTGCAATTAGTTCAACCATTATAATTACCAGTAATTGCCAGATTGGAAATCGTTCTGCAATTCCCATCTTAGGTCCCATGCTCCATCCCAGAACTGTAGCAGCTATAGCCATTGTGGATAAGATAATGAACGCAGGACTTGCGAGAATTTCCATATCTATTGCTTGTGCTTTTTTATTCATTCTCTTTTAACCTCCTTTTCTTTCTTTTAACAATCTTATCCTTTATCCAAATTCCAAATAGAATTAATAATATGATTAAATATCCAATTGGTTTTATTAAAGTTACAATTATTATTACTGTTAAAATTATAATTAGGTATTCCCATATGACTTTGAAATCTAAATCTCCATGTTGATATCCAAATTCAACTCCCATCTTTACTGTTTGTTCAGCAGAAACCATTAAAAAATTAATAAAGGAATCTATTATTTTATACAACCTTCCTTCATTAACAACTCCTCTTGTTCTTTCTATTGGATGATTTTCAGAAATATTAATGTCTGGTAAAACTATTGTTGACTCAGTATAATTATAAATGTCTCTAGTAATTCCTAAATCTTTATCATGCTGATAAAGTTCTCCACCTATCATTAAGAATGAAACTAAAAAGAAAAATAAAATATAATTTACATAACTCATTTTGAATCTCCGTAAAGAGTTATAGAAACTGCACCACTTGTTAATTGAGTTATCTCATATCTATACCAATCTAGTTTAATCTTATCCTCTTTTAATTCATCCTTAATTTGTTGCATTCCTCTATCCACCATCTTCTCATAAGAAGTAAGATTCATTCCAAACATATTTTGGAACCTAGAAACAATATCCATTATAAAATTCCTAGAAACAACTTTAGTTATTGTTACCTGTTTCATTTCTTTTTATCCTCAGTCTTATCTTCAATTAGCTTTTCTTTAAGTTCTTCTTCTATTGCAGAATCTAAATCTTTCTCTTCTAGTCTTTGTTTCTTTAACCATCTTTTAAAAGATTCATATTCTTCTGTAAGATTTAAATTTTCTTTTGCAGCAATTGTTCTAACTTTAGCAGCAACATATAAATCTACTAATTCTCTTCTATATCTTTTAGGTCTACTTGGAATAACTATAACTGCAATAATAATTACAATAACTAAAAGTAAAGCAATACCCAAAAGTGGAGTTGGGTCATAATAATAATTCATTCTCTTTTAACCTCCTTATTAATCTTTATCATTTTCTTCTTCAATATCTAATGGAGTATCCTTTAATAAATCTTGTGGTTCTTTGCATTGTTACCTTAAAGGGTGCTATTAGATAGTTTTTTAAACATAATTTTCTATATAATTTTATAGTGAATCAGAAAATGCCAAATATTAATCTAGGAGATTTTGTAGTTGCAACAGAAAACATTCCATTACAATCTGTAGGAGTAGTTAAAGATATAACAGAAAATGAAATTACAGTATTTTTTGTAGGGGTGAATAAAATAGTTAAGACAGATTCTGAACATATATCTTATTTAGATGTTAAAAAAACAGGTAAGCCTAACGATATTAAAGTGTGTAATATCTGCCATTTGCTAAAAAATATGAATGAATTTGCTATTAACCAAACTGATGCAAAAGGAAGAAAAACCACTAGACCTAGTTGTAATGTATGTAGAGTTGATATTGATGGAAAACATTTAATGCCCTCCGAAAAAAAGAGATTAAATGCTATGGCACCAAAGGGAATTTTTACATGCCCTATATTTAAGAAAACATCTATTGTAGGAGTTACTGCTAATTTAGTAAAAGACCACGACCATCTTACAGGAAAAGGGAGAGAATGGCTTTGTGATAGTTGTAATACTGGATTGGGCAGATTTAAAGATAATGTAGAATTGCTTCAAGAAGCTATTGATTATCTAAAAAAATACGATTGATTTTTATTACTAAACCATATTAATACGTTCTTTAGCTATTTCGCAGTATTCTTCACTTACATCACAACCAATATAATTTCTTTTATGTAATTTTGCCATTTTACAGGTAGTTCCACTTCCACACATAGGGTCAAAAATTAAATCTCCTTCGTTACTCCAACTTAAAATATGGTCTTCTGCAAGTTTCTCTGGAAAAACTGCAGGATGTTTAAATGCAATTCTATCTCTAGTTGTTCCTCCTAACCCTACTGCATAATCCCATATATTTGTTCGATTTTTTTCTTTTTTTAATTCTTTTAAAACTTTTTTATTTATGCCATCTGCCTTCTTATTTGCAGGTAACATTTCTTTTCCACTTCTAACTGTTGCAGTTTTTAGTGGATTAAATGTATTAGGTTTCCCTTTTGTTAAAACAAACATATATTCAAAACATTTTGTATAAGCATTGTTACGCATAAATGGGGTATTTTTCTTTTTGTATATCATTACATCGTGAACACTAAAACCTATTTCCTTAAAAAATAATGCTTGTTTAAAACTTGTTAAACTATGCCCCCCATTAATTCTATCCCCTACAACCCAAACAACAACTCCTCCTCCCTTAGTAACTCTAAAAAGCTCTTTTGCTATCTCTTCAAATTCAAAAGAATATCCTTCATAATTTCTCATATCATCATAAGGTGGAGAAGTTATAGTTAAATCTATAATATTCTCTTTAAACTTATTCATTAATTCTAAGCAATTTATTGCATGAATATTATTCATTTTTATTTCCATAATTTATTTATTTTTTAATTTTTCTTTTTGTGGTTTTACTCTATAAACATAATCGCATTTACGACACATCTTAGAACAATACATCCATTTTTTACAACTTACTTCTTCGCCACATTTCGGACACTTTTTTGCCATATTATTTTCCTCCTTTATTTTTTATTTTCTTTTTACGAGGTTTATCCCAATAAGGAGATTTACATGTTGGACAGATAATCGGTCTTTCCTTATTTCTGGGAATCCATTTATGTTCACACCTCTCACATTGAAATCCTTTAACCTTTATTTCTATTTCTGCCATAAAAGTATATGATTCTTGCCTTTATAAATCTTACCTTTATGAGTAACACCTTTGTAGTAATAACCTTAATAACGAAAGGTTTAAATACTTTACTTACCCTAATAGGTTATACCTAACAAAGTAAATAAATAAGGGTGCTACGAACACCCTCAAAGTTTAACCGTTCGCTAAAACAATGAAACCTAATAATAAACAAGAAAATGAAGTTAATAAAATTTGCTGTCCTAAATGCAAATCTAAGAACTTTAAGAAGAATGGAAAGAGAAAGACAGAGAACAGAGGTTTAATTCAAAGATTTAGATGTAATGAATGTAATTTTAGATTTACGCATGATGATGGATTTTTTAGAATGAGAAACCATCCTAACAAAATAACTCTATGTTTAGATTTGTTTTATAGAGGGGTTTCAACTCGTAAGGTTCAAGAACACCTACAAGCATTTTATCCACACAACTCCTCAAATAAGACTATCTATAAATGGGTTGTAAAATATTCTGAAATGATTGGAGAATTTACAGATACAATAAAAGTTAGTGGTGGCTCGGAAGTCCAACTTGATGAAATGGAATATCACAGAAGAGAAGAACACAAAAAACAAGGAGTAAGCAAAGATTGGTTTATTGATTCTATTGATGTTAAAACTCGTTATATGGTTGCTTCTAAATATTTTACCTCAAGAGGTAGAGTTGAATTAAAAGAGATTATGAGAAGTGTTAAGACCAAAACTGAGGGTTATGTAACAACTATCACCACAGATGGCTATACAGCTTATGAGAGAGTTATTAAGAACACTTGGGGATGGAATAATAAAGAAGGAAAGTATAATGTTGAACACAATAAAAAGATAGCTTCAAAAGGAGAAGGATTTAATATTTATGTTGAGAGAATGCACAATTCTATTCGTGAGAGGACTGTAACCTTTAGGGGCTTTCATGGTTGTGTAGAATCTGCACAAGCTATAATGAAAGGTTATGAAATCTTTTATAATTTTATTAGAAAACATCAGGCGATTAAATGCTGTCCTTATGAATTGGCTACTGATATTAAATTGGAGAGTCCTAATAAGTGGTTGGAATTGATTGGGATGAGTAAGAAATAGAAAGCGAAAGGTTTATATATTATACCAATAATATATTATTACTATAATATAAAATGGTTTTAGGAAATCCAGTCTGGGGAAAAGATTTTTTTGACAGACTTAAAGAAAGAGAAAAATTACATTATTGTTTTAATGAGTTTAAAGAAGGTAGAAGAAATAATTTAGCAATAATTGGTTTAAGAAAAATTGGAAAAACTTCATTAATTAAGCAATTCATTTTTGAGTTAGAACAAAAAAAAGAAAAATGTTTTATCATAGATGTATATCTTCCTGAAAAAGATACAGAATCTTTCATAAGTCGAGTTCTAATGGAGATTATTAAAGGAAGTCTGAAAAAAATGAAAATAAAAGAAGTTTCACTCAATATAGATTCAGCATTAGATATAATTCAAACAAAATATCCAAGAAGCACATTATTGATAATGAAAATTTTTAAAGAATTAAATAATAAAAAATATGATTTGGCTTTCACATTGTTATTTGATTTATTAGACATATTTTCTAAGGAATTTAAAAATAAAATAGTTATATTTTTAGATGAATTTCAAAGATTAGTGGAATATGAAAAAGATATAGAATCACCAATTGATAAATTTAGGGAAAGGTTAATGTTACTGGATAATTGTCTCTTTATTGTGTCTGGTTCTTCAGTCGGAATGCTAAATAGATTAATTGCATCTTCTAAATCTCCACTATATGGGCATTTAGATAAAATATCTTTAAGAGTGTTTAATTTTGAAGATTCTATTGAATTTATCAATAAAAAGAAAAGAAAAAATATTGAAATTGGAAAAAATAAAATATTATTTTTATATGAAATAACTAATGGAAATCCATTTTATTTAGATATAATTATTAATGAATTTAACTTGCATAAATTTAACTTGCATAATAATGGAGGGGTTAAAAAAATAAATAATACTTTGTTTCAAGAAATATTAATGAAACAAATTTTTAAAGTTGATGGGAGAATCTATTCTTATTTTGATAGTTTAATGGAACAATCTTTAACTCAAAGAGGGGCAAAAAATTATTCAAAGATATTATTCAGCCTATCCGATAATAATAGGAGACCTTCTAAAATAAGCAAAGACACAAAAATACCTTTTACTACGCTACCAGCATATTTAAAAAAATTACAAGAACTTGAACTAATAGAAAAAATAAAAAGAAAGAAAGGCTCAAAAATTTCTGAATATGACTTTATTGATTCTATGTTCAAATTATGGATTAAATATGTTTATAGTATGAAAGAAGATGTATTATTTTTGAATATAAAGGATGAAATTAAGATTAAACAGGATAATCTAAATCAAATGATGGAGACATTTCATACACAAATAGGGCAATCTTATGAGGTTAGGATAAGAGAATTATTCAGAAAATTTAATAATGAAATAATAGATGATGTTTTATTGCCTAAATTTTCGGAGGTTGAAAATCTTAATAGTGAAATTGAAATAGATGTAGTTGCTAAAAACAAGGAACATACATGGGTTGTAGAAATAACAAAAGAACACATGAATTATCCAAAATTTAATAAATTTAAGAAAAAGTTAGAATTATTTAAAGAAAAGGTGACAAAAAAAATAATCATATTAACTTGTGGTATTGATAAAAAGGTTGAAGAAACAGCTAAAAAAGAAGGATATGAAATATGGCACTTAGATTTTATTAATAAACTAATGAAAGAATATAGTCTTTATAGGATACTTCCACTTTAATTATTAGCTGTTCCAATCTAGGATTTGAGGATAGATTTTTTACTTATTTTTTTAATCTACTTAGCACCCTTTAAGGTAACAATGCATGGTTCTTCATATCCTTCAAATCTTTGCAGCAAATTCTTTTTCTGAATCAAAGAAAGCAGCTGAATGCTGGAATTAAATAACCCACCAATCAAAATTATCATTAACCACCATAGATTTTTAATTCCAATAATACACATAATAATTCCACAAAGTAATCCAATGATTATTATCCATGTTGAGTATATCTGCATCTTTGTCTGCTGCAATGGATTTACAGATTCGATTCCAGATTTCCATCTAGCCATGAACTCTTTAAATGTTAATTCATTGCCAAATTTATCTTTCCAGAAGCTCATTGTTTCTCCATCTCCTTAAATACCTTTCCAAGTTCTTGCAATCTTTCATAAACCTTTCTAGTATCATCTCCAGATTCTTGAACTAACTTCTTGATATTATGCAGGTCATGTTTTGGTTTCTTTAATCTTATTAATACTTGAGATACAATCCAAAGTAATAAAATTACTCCTGCACCTATTGCTGCACTAACTGGTTCTATCGTTATCATTTTTTAACCTCCCTTCAAATTCACTATCTTTAAGAGTTTCATCTTGTTCTTGGTTTTTAGATTCTAATGATTTAATGAATCTGTTTTCATATAACATTGCACAAATTATTAAGATAAGCCAACCGATTATTGGATATACTGAAGGTAAAAGGTAACCTAATATTAACCCCACTCCTCCACCTACTGCAAATGTCATCCAGTTAGGGTTATTCATTTTCCTACTCCTTTCTCTAGGGATGTGTCCTTTTTGTTTAAATTTCTTATTAAATCCTTTTTAAGTTCTCTTAATAATTTTATTTTATTAAGAGCATCTAATCTTATTTCTTCTTCCATATCATCTACTTTTTCTATAATCCTTATTTTAACATCTTTTATTTCTTTATTCATCTTCACCCTCCGTTTCATTTAATGTTTGATATGTATTAGTTTCTTCTAAAATATCACTTGAATCATCTGGTGCAGATATTAGTTCAATTAAGTTAGGGTTTTCATAAATGTTTCCGATTACTTCACCTTCAAAACCCATTATTGTAACTGGAATAAATGATTGAAAATCATAATTTATTCTTAGGTCTGCATTATTACTTATCCTTTTTGCTACAAATCCCCCATTCCATCCATATTCAATAATTGCAAACTTATCAACGCAATCTGCAAACCACTTTACAATATCTCCCTCATAAATCTCTTTACCATTTTTATCTTTTAATCCTGTGAACTCTTGAAATACTAAACCATTATCTGCTACTCCTCCAATTATCATTCCACCATCAGATGTATAAATATTAGCTTCTATTGACCAATTATTTTTTGCAATATCCCACATTCTAAACTTAATTTCTCTCATTTTGGTACTCCTTTGCCAATGTTTTCATAATACTTAACAAACTCTTCCTCACATTCCTTATGAACTTCAAAATTGCTTTTATTAACCCAAACACTATTATTACTTGAATACATTGGTTTCCCACATTTTGCACAAAGTCTTGTCATTCTTTATCTCCAGGGTTACTTTGCTCATCAACTAAGTAATATTTAACTTCCATAGTAATCCCCACATTTAAATTTCTCTTCCCTATTAAAATCATAATCTTTATATCTACCTCTTAAACTACATCTAAAATCATAATCACAACCCCAATGATATAATTTCTCAAATTCCATATTATGTTCTTCACAAAAAATTATAGCAAATCCTTTAAAACAAATTCCCTCTGATGTTTCTCTCCATTGATTAGTGCTTGATTCTGGATAAAAGAAAATTAAAAGGATAACTATAACTACTGCAATTGTTATTAATATCATAATAATATTATTGCAAGTTTCCTCATATGGTCTTTTATTCATTTTCATCTCCAATGTTACTTTGCTCATCTTTTGCGAAATGAATTTGTGATGTTAAATGAATTGTCAATCCAACTAAGATTACTAGGATATAATTTGCAGGATACACATTGATAAGTATAACTAATGCTATTAGAAATACAATTCCTAAAATATAAAATATTAAATAATCTCTATCCATTCTTTACTCCTTTGCTGGTTAAAACGCACTGACTTAATCTTGCATTAGCTATTTTACAATATTCTTCTGAAATATCTATTCCTATAAATTTTCTATTTAATTGTTTAGCCATCTTACAAGTAGTTCCACTTCCACACATAATGTCTAAAACCAAATCTCCCTCGTTACTCCAAGATTTTATATGGTCTTCTGCAAGTTGTTCTGGAAAAGGAGCTGGATGCCCATTCCTATTTTTAAAAGATAAACAAGGAGTTATATTCCAAATGTTAGTTCTTAATCCTAATTCTGCTATCTTTGTTTTGTTGAATGAAGAAGTCTTTTTTACCTTACCATCTTTATCCCTATAAGAAGCATGAGCAACTGCTCCTGCCTCAATGTTAGGTTTATCTTTTATCCCATTAAAGGTTTTTGGTTTTCCTTTAGAAAAAACAAACATATATTCAAATCCTTGTTCATATCTTTTGTGATTTTGAGGCATTTTGGTTTTAGCCCAAATCATTGTATCATGTAGAGAGAACCCACAATCCATAAAATATAATGCTTGTTTAAAAGAAGTTCCTGTTTCACTCCCATTAATTGTTGCATCATTAACAATCCAAACAACAATACCTCCATCCTTAATTATTCTGAATAGTTCTTTAGAAATATCTTCAAAAGGGAAAGTGTATCCTTCATAATCTCTTAAATTATCATAAGGGGGTGATGTAACTACTAAATCTATTGAATTGTTTTCTAACTTCTTCATTTCTTCTACACAATCTCCTTGAATTATCATCCTTTCTTCTCCTGTGCATCTTGTTTAGGGTAGACGCACTTTTTTGTAGTTTTAATTCCCAAGGTACAAGCAACACAATACCAATTATTTTCTCCACACACCCAATATTCATTTACATCCTGAACAAAACATAATTCCCCACACCCTTTACTTTTACTCATTTTACCACTTCCTTAGAATTTATGCACTTTTCTTTTAGTTCATATAAATGTTTTTTAAACTCAACACAAAATCTTCTTGCTTCTCCAATTCCCATAGATTTTATCTTAACTTTGTACCACT
>Ga0307928_10002245_pt1 | contig 14859 bp, 23 predicted proteins | sample AceLakmetagen232_FD_201815 | JGI IMG/M metagenome (GOLD analysis project Ga0307928, IMG submission 201815) | Saline water microbial communities from Ace Lake, Antarctica - #232 | ecosystem: Environmental > Aquatic > Non-marine Saline and Alkaline > Saline | place: Antarctica: Ace Lake... | reverse complement strand
GGACGTCTGCTGCAGTAGACATTTTATTGCCTTTTGTCTTTTCACGGATATAAACGCCTCGTGCTTTCAAAGCTGCACGAATTTGAGGGTGCGAGTTAGGGTTCAAATCAGGCTTATTTGCCATTCGCCGTAGATCTGCTGTAAGTGTTACTACTGCTGCGTCAAGCTCGGTATCTAATATCTTCAGATGTTCTTGGTCCATACAGAGCCCGTTGTCTTCAATTTCTGTGATAACATCTGCAATACACATCAAAGGAATTTTGTAGGGTCGCTCCCACAAGTTCGTCTTTTCTAGTCTTTCTTTTTGAAGATGGTATAACTTGCGCGTAAAGTCGATGTCTCGAGCAAGGTATTCATACAGTACCTCTGATGGAATATCTCGGTACGTAGGCGCATAACTATTATCGCCTTTGCGAGAACGAGGTAGGTGGGCTTTTAAGGCTGATTCGTATTCAACCCCAAAGTAATCCAGGGTCAGTTCTTTTAGACCATGCACACCTTGCTCATCCAGTACGTAACTCATCAGCATGGTATCGTCGCACACTTCAGGTCGCACACCCAGCCATTTTTCGATAAAGTGTGTGTCGAACTTGGCATTGTGGCCGATGAACTTATGCTTACCGAAAAACTCTTTGAGAAAGGATCGACTGCGCGGCTGATATAGCAAGCTCTCTTGAATGATAAAAATTTCGTCTGAATCTACTGGACCTAATCCAATGCAAAGCATTCGCCCTTTGCGCCAATCCAGTGAATCGGTTTCAACATCGAACACCCAAGCAGGTGTTTCTCGCTTACCCATTTCTTCAAGCATAGACCTGCCTTTGGGGATCGTGTAAGAGATCTCTGGTATAACTAGCACAGGGGCCCTACGGAAAAACCGTTCGATATCTCGTTTCAGGATAGGAAACCATCTTGCATTACGTAATGTCGCAGCGGGGTGATATGTTGGCAAAAAGTACAGATCAGGAATCTCTTTAATCAACGAATAGGCGCCCCGTAGTGATTTCAGGGAGATGTTAAAATTACCTGAAAGCGTATGTGTTGCACTAAGGCCCAACGCCAAGACACGTTTTACCGAGAGTTCCCCTAGCTCGTACAATAAGCGACCTCGGCAACAAGTTAGCTCGGCTTTAGTGGGAGTACGGTTGCGCGGAGGCCTGCACAGAACTGCGTTAGTGAGATGTAGTCTTTCGCGGGGGACCCCTGTGCGTTTGCACAAGACGTTTAACATCTTACCAGTATCCCCAACAAAGGGTTTCTTATCGACGGTTTCTTGGTATCCCGGAGCCTCACCTACAACAGCAAAGGTTGCCCCTTTATGTGTTTCACAAGGTACGAACGGTTCCCCCCGCAACGGGCATTCCGAGCAAAGTGCATATGGTGCTTTAGGCATTTCCTATCTCTTTTCTGTGGAAAGCTCCACTGTGACCTCAGATAGTTTATAGTACCGCACACGTCCTTTGAGTGTATACCAGCGAAATTCGTTGGTGTCTTCACGCCAAGCGGGGTCCCATACGCCCTTCCCGATGATTTCGCTCCACTTACGACATATTACAACGTTGTCTTGTTGATCTTTTGTACGGAAGACCCCGCCTTCAGGAACGAGTTCAAGCCCTGTACCAGCAGTGAATCTAGCATAATGTAAGTGGTCATACTCCTGTGGAACCTTTACTGCACGAAGCAGTATCTGCTCTACGGTAGTATTCTTAGGGATGTCTTTGGCGTCAGTCACACTATACCCGAGGCGGTCTAACTCTGTTGTGATCTCCTGAAATTCCCGTCCAAGTCCTGCAAGTTCTACCTGTACACGGTGCATCTCGAGAAGCACTCGATTTTTATCTTCGATTAACTCCTCATTGTAGGTTTTCAATTCACTCTCCTTTCCGTAGTTCTGTGGGTATCTCTAATCCAAAACCTCGACATTGCGGTAAGTCTAGTTGGTACATGCTATAAGCGTGCCCGCTATATCGAATAGTTATCTTAGTTTGCGACACATAATCCCCTCGCTCAATAGATTCTGCCGACTCATCTAAGACGCGCTCTTTCATCTGATGTCTAATTGCTTGGTAGGATAGTGGTGGGCCTGAGCTGCCTTTAAAGCGGGTCTCCCACCACTGAAATGCGGTCTTGAGGTGAAAGTTAAGCCGTTGTGTATCGAAATGTAATTTCGCTGGGAAATCCGCGCCACCTGTTAAAGCAAAGTGATTAATGACATCTTCGGCAAACGAGTCTGCCGTCATCTGGCTATGGCCTTTAAGATTAACAACGTTTTCAAGGCTGCTCTTAAAGATACCCGCATTTGGGGCAGTCCACAGATCTGACATCCCCCTATCCTTTAAAAAGCTTTCTAAGGAAAGCAAGCCTAAAAAAGCTACAATGGCGTTTCGACGTACTCTGTGAGGTAGGTGCATCGGGAAGGCTAGTGCCACACAATCTGTTGCTTTGACCAGTAGTGCTGCAACATCTTGTGTAAGCGTCCATCGCAAATATTCTGCTGCAAAAAAGCCGAGGTCCTGTTGCATTAATTCGGTTAGGGCCTGTGCTGACGTGCTTCCTGGTGCAATGTTGGTTGGCGTCATATAGACTGCAACAACGCGCTCCTTGGCAGCTTGGTCGCCTAACGGATCCTCGCCATCGATACTCATTGGAGCAGTTAAAGGATACTCTGCAATACTTTGGTCAGCTCGACCACGGCTATCCCGTCCTGTGTCGTAGGATAAAAGTACCGTCCGCAAGATGCCGTTGTAACGTGCTGTGGAAAGGCTAGATTCACGAAACTCAGCAAGCGCCACAGGTACTGCATTGGATGATCCCATCAACGTCAACAGCACGAACTGAGTCGTGTTACAGTCGTGGATTTGAGCGTTTTGGATGCCCATCAACGGCAGGAACACCTCCCGAACGATCGTCGTTTTCCCGGCACCCCGGGTTCCGTAGATGTTCAGAATAGGGAAGCTGACGTGTAGCTTCTGCAGGACAGGTTTGTAGGGCGTAGCCATGTACCATCCCAAAATGGGATAAAGCACCTCTGACTTGTTGAGGTGTAATAGATTCACCAACAGTTTCCGCAACTTGGCATTATAGATAGCTGTATCTTCAAACATGTACATGGTCTCGTTGAAGGTACTGCTGGTAGGTGCGAAAATCAAAGGCCCTGCGTGAGCATCCCACTGATCATTTTTATCGAATACGATGTCTGTGCCGACCCAGTAGTCGTCATGCCGTCCCACAGCAGTGACATAAGATTGGCGCTGCATGTGCTGGAGTTTAATGCCCAAGTATGCTAAAAGGTATCGTACATCTCGATCGGTGCCTAAGACAGTTGCTTCAAGTGACCCAAGATGCTTGGTTAAGGATGATACACTCAAAAAAGCTGCTCGAGGAATGAGTACGTTTTTCTGGGTGGTATTATTAAAGGAGAGATCAACCTGAAGGATTTCCTCGCCTGTGTCGCTGACCAGCACAGCCGTAGGGTGTAGTGTAAAAGTCGTTAGGCGAGCTTCGCCGCCAGAGGTGGTCTGTCTGTAGTAGCCTTCGCCTTTACGTTCAAAGATACCGTAGTCGGCTTCCCCAGAAGTTCCAGGAGCCGTGATTTCATTGCGGGCTTTGGATAGCGAGTGTTCCAGGTAGTGCCCGTTGTCTTCATTAGACTTATCTGCGATGGGATTGCGATCAAAGATGAGCTTGATTGCTTCATCAGAGAATCCTGCTTTGACTAGTGCTGTGATAATGCGCCAATCTCGTTCAGATCGGGTAGCGTACTTGCCCAAGTCAGCAGTACGGATTAAAGACCAGATCACGGGATTCACAGAAGACACCGCGCAAAGATCACTCAAGTCGTATTGCACGGAAGGATCGAAGTAGGTGATCTCACAGGCTATGGGAGGGTCGCTTTTAACGTTAAACGTCCCGGGAACGCGAAGAAGGCGGCTGATATCTGCGACTTTGTCACCGTCACAAAGTTGGGCGATATCCTTATTCGCTTGCTCTACAAAGTCTACCTCGGTATAGGCTCGGTTTAGACGCCAATAGACGTGATATCCGTGTCCTGTGAAAACGACACAGGAGGGCGGCAACGCCCAAGTTTTATCAGGAAGCTGGAGCAGGTCTACGTCGGCCCACACCACCCAAGCATTACGTACAGCATCTTTGGTACCGCTGCGTGTTTTACGCGGGCACGCACCAAAATATACGTGCTCAGATTCAAAGTGGGTCCCCCGCGCAAAATCAGCAGCGTTTTCGGCTGTGCTAAACCAGTCTCGGGCAACGAGTGCGCTATTTGCGCCCGGGGCGTGGGGGTGTACGATACGCACCTCGATCAGTGCTTGAGGTACGACGAGATTAAAAAAATCGACCAATTCAGCATAGGTCGTAGGTGTGGTCATAACACTCCTCGGATTAGTTGGACTAATCGAAAGCATACACCCTCCGCGCCCGTAGTGGGCGCTGGAGGACGTAGTTGACATAGCTTTGAACAGGTGGGTCGAGTAAACTAAACCAGTCTAGCGGGCTTTGTTCGATCAGACGATCGATGTATCCGTGCCCTTTGGTGTATGCTGCCACAGCCTTCCGCGTATCGCCGTTGTAGCGGTTCAGTAATATTGAAAGAATCTGCGCTGAACAGTCTACCGAGGGTGCCAACTCTAGGAGTAGCTCCTTGGATACACCCCATTGCTCCGCATAAACGTGTCCCGGCCCCCAACAGCAGCCGTTGACGCTAACCTGTACTTTACCGTAACCACTTTCGAGAAAGAATATCCTGTGGAGTAGTCTTGGCGCAATTCCGTATAGGTGTGCGATTGCAATCGTCGTCACGAACAAAGCCCTTATATTATAGAATCGCACCTTCAACCATTTCACATAACATAGTTTCAAGCTGGTTAAGAGCTTCGGGGAGCGATTTTTCACTACTGCCGGTACAATTGATATGATGTTTACCGGTGTCAAAGTCCATACTAGCGGACTTGTGTCCTGTAGGAGTATGTTTGAAAGAGACTTCCGCATTTTCATACCAAAACAACAACTTCCAAATACGCTCTTCAAATGTAGGTTCAAGAGCTGGGGCTGGTTGGGGATCTGCAAGCCTGCGAGCTGCTATTTCGATAGCCATGCGTGAATAGATCTTATCTGCGGTGCAATCTGTGCCTCGCATAGCTAGACTAAGTTGTGCATCTGCGACAGGCTCTGCTGCAAATGCACGGGTATCGTAAAAAGTATAGGTTTTCATTAAAACACATCATCAGCGGCACGAAGGCCTTGGTCCACAGGAATGATCTCTTTGACTTCATTGCGGCGGTTGCCTTCCCATTCACTGATAATCACCCGCAACATGCACTGACGACCTTGTAGCATCCCAGGAAGATCAGACATCTTGAAGGGCTTGGTAACATCGACGCCCAAGCGATTAAGATCCCGCTTAACCCTTGACATCGCTTTCGGTGTGATAACCAAGCGGCCCCAGAAGTCTTCACCGACCCCTGTGGGGGCCTCTGGCTGAACACGGTACCGCAGTGCCAGCATTGGGTTGCCGTTAGAGCTTTGGCTAGACTTTACATCGGCGATCGCACAGGGGCCGTAAATTCCTGCAGGCATTGGCTCGTCGGCATCACGAACGTCTGTGAAATCCAGGGTCACGTCATTAAAATCTAGGGTCAATTCTTCACTCATTCGATTCCTCCGGTTTCTCTGTAACAGTTTTCCAATAGATTTTGGACATTGTTGGTTCTGCGATCAATCTTGGCAATCCCCAGCGGTCTTTGATTAGATCCATCCCATTCGGGGCGCTGACAAGAACTCGCTGGGGAGCCTTATCGCGTCCGTCAGGCCATGCTACGCGCAACCTTACGACCGTATCGAAATGTACTGGTGTAAGCCGTTGACTTGAACCTGGTATTTCCAAATTTGCCTTGGTAAAACCTCTGACAGGGTCTTGCTCGGTTTTTTCTAAGCACGTACAGACGATGTTCATCGGGAGCTGGACCAACTTGCGAATGAACCGGATAAACGTGTTCCTGGCCTTACCCCAGTCCTGCAACTTTGGCAAGTCAAAATGGTCTCCTGCTACCTGCTGCATACAGAGGTTCCACAACTCTGAGAGCGAATCAATGACAAGCGTACCGTACACATCAGGGCTGGTTACGAGGTAACGACATGTGTTGATCATGTCATCCCAGTTCTGGATACTCACAACATCTATCTCTTCTTTGTAAGGTGCATTTGCTAACGTAGCCAAACCCCCCTCGATATCCGCAATCAACACATTTCCCATTTCGGGAACTTCTGCGGCAGTGCCGACGAGGTGGGTTTTACCTACACCTGATTCGCCGTAAACCAACAACTTTAGAAATTTGCCACTTTCTGCAATGCTATGAACTGGAAGTGTTTCGTTCACATACTACTCCTTTCTAAACCTGAGACCAGTCAATCTCTGACGCTGGCAAATAAGCGGTCGCCTCCTCATCATCTCTATGGCGTTTTTGGTAGCCGTCCAGCGCCAAATCAATATCCGCGTCAAGCTCTAGCGCGTGGCACGGGGTGCTAAACGAGCACCAACTACAGTCATACCCAAATGTCGGGCAAATCTTACCGTGCAGCATGTCTGCAACAGTGTCTTGCATGTACCTACGCCAGCGATTAAGCTGATTGTGTGTGCGGGTCTCCCAGATACGTGTAAAGAAGGGGTTGCCCTGAACACGCAGATCAGTCAACCTCTCGGAATAGGCCGAAGGGTCTCGACCATGATCCAAAAGAGTTTGCCGAAAAACTTCATAGGTCGTCTTTAGACGTTTATCAGTTGAATATTTACCGCTTTTAAGCATCTTAGGCGGCTTTGGCACACTTTTAAGCATAAAGTTATACAACATGCCTTGCACAGGGCTGCTGCTCAGTTCCTGTGCTGCCCAGATATATCCTGTGCATTGTGGGTCATAGCTGGTCCAGTCAATGCGGCTCAGGTTCTTGGCAGTCTTGTGCTCAAAGACCCACACCAACCCATTGTCGGAGCGAATCAAGCCATCCACGCGACCACGAAATGATACGCCATCACAGATAGGAAGCTCGAAATTGATTTCTGAGTCAATTACCTCAAAGTCATCCCTTCCTGTTAGCGGAGCGTAATACTGCTGGTAATGACGTAACATAGCCGCACCAAGCTCAACTTGCTCTAACATATCACTTTCATAAATCTGCCAGAAGAACGCTAATTCGGTACGCATGTTGTGGATCGCCTCGGCTGCCCAGTCACGGAAGTACTCATCCAGCAACCCGGTACAGCCCTTCCGGTAGTACATTCCCAGGGCTTCGTGAACCCCGGATCCTAGGAACAGGGCCGTACTCGGGGTCTTTGGCTCGAGACCAAGGCGATACTGGAAAAACCACGCCCTACGACACTTCTGCCATTGCTTGTAACTACTAATGGATACTTTCATATTAATCCCAATCTCCCGGAAGGGGCTCAAAATAAGCGTGTGCAGGTAGAGCATCCTCTTCTTCAATGTTATCTATTATGAATACCTTTCCGGGGCGGCCTTTGCCTTCGACTGCTTCTGCATCAGGGTCGGGCACCCACATAAAATGCGGATCAGCACCTCGCCGCTCTTGAACTTCCAGGATTAGTGCCTTTTCGTCTATCCACCATTGACATTCATCGCACCACTCCGGCTTATCTAGTATCGCCTTTTCTTTAGCAGTAGACTCGGCGTATTCCTTCATATCATACTGACAGTCACACGGGTCTAGCCAGTAGTCGCAGTTATCAAGGTGTTCCTGTAGCATTTGGTCAGTTACTTTCATACACACTCTCCTTTGTACGTGCCTAGTGCAATTTGCACGTCCGCAAAGGCTATCGGCTCTTGCGTCAGTAGCCGCTCCACAATGTCGACCAGCCCCTGTGCCGCCGCGTCTCGCCTTGCTTGTTGCGGATCACCGATGCGGCGATCTTGCAGCTCGATCAGTGTCGCGGCTTCCTTCTCCCACCACTCGGCATCCTCTTGGCTCAGGCCACCAGCTTTGCTTATTTTCACACACCTCATCGAGCGATCAATTCGTTCCTGCAATTCCTCGTTGCTCATAGCTGCGTTATTCACGGTAGTCTCCAATCCATCGGGTCGCACCGCTGCGCCCGCCGCTCTTGCAGTTCGATAACAAGCATCCTCAGTGCCTCACGATTTATGTCTACCGTTCCCTGCTCTTTTTGAAAGGTACACCCCTCGCAGGCGTCCAGGTGTTCCTTCAGCACCTCATCACTTACACGTTTGTTCATTTTGTCCAGGCTCCCCGAGGCTTGCAGCGTCCGCAATAGACTGCAGTTTTACCTTTTTCAAGCGGATCTGGGTAAAAGTACGCATGTTTGTCACAGAGAGACAAACCACACGCGCAGCACTGATGCTGCCCAGGATTTTTACAGCGCTTAAACCCATCACTATCTCCACAACGTTGCTTAGGCATTTGAATCCTCCAGTTTGTTTAATTGTGCAAATTCGCCAAATGCTTTTACAGCCCAAACATTGTATGCTTGTGCTGCTTCTTGCTCATCATCAAAATAACCTAGGTAGTTGAAACAACTGTTCAAACATCCGTGGGCCTTCCATTTTTTATCGCGTTTGTTCCAAGTTACTCCTTTAAACTTACTACTACAACCTTTTCGCTTGAGGGAATTACCTAGATTTTGAGACCTTGTACACAACCGCAGATTTTGTTGCTGGTTATTCAAACCGTTACCGTCTTTATGATCTACATGCATTTTTTTGGGCTTATTCATAATAAGACGATGCATTGATACCGTTGTGTGTCTACCGTTAGGGTAAATACTTGTCTGTGCATAGTTCGTGTGCAATCCTTCTAAGATACACCATTTAAACTGACTTACTCGATCGAAATCATCGTCATCTACTAGAGCAGTGCCGCGATTATTCGCTAACTTAATCTTCTTCATAAGACTCCCCTAGCCCGAAGTGTTGTTTAATAACAGTTAATGGACTCAATACGGCCTCGGCACTTTCACGCTTTTTCGTTAGAATAGCCTGGATAGTCTCGTCAATGGTGTCTATTGTGATAAGGTCGTAGATACGGCAGATTTTGGTCTGGCCGATGCGGTAGATGCGAGCCTCGGCTTGGGCCATCGTTGCGGGATTCCAAGCGTGGTCCAACATCACTGCGTTGTTGGCTCCTGTGAGGGTTAAGCCTTCGCCACCTGCACCGAGCGTCAGGCACAAAACACGAATATTACCATCCTGAAGAGCTTGAACTTGGACTTGGCGGTCCTTGCCGGAGGTCGCACCGATTAGTAATCCTACCGGGACATCCAACTCCTGCAGCCGAGCAAAAATTTTTTTGGCGGCTTCAGCATACTGACTGAATATCAAAAATGATTCGTCGGGGTTGTCTTGGATCAAATCGATCGCAGCGTCCATCTTGGGTGATCGAAATGACTTATCAGCACCAAATAACGCTGGATCCAAGGCCGCTTGCTTTAGTCTGGTCAATCTAGCCAAAGCTCCCGGAATAAACAATTTCTCGCTAGTAGTGATTTCAATTAGGATATCGTGCTCGACTTTTTGGTACAGAGTTCGCTCACGTTTACCTAGCTGGAGGTGCACAGGGATAGGCGGCAACTTGTCAGGCAAGCCTCGCAACTCTGTTCGGCGTAACGTGAACGGTGCAATAACCTTGGACAGCTTGTCGAGATTCTTGGCGCCAGTGATTTCACGGCCCCAGTAACCATCGGTGTACTCGACAAAGGCCTCGTAAAACTGCCAGTAACTCGAGAAATCTTGCGGGTATAGCCAGTGCGACAATGCCCAGATGTCTTGAGGGCCATTATGTTGAGGAGTTCCTGTGAGTAACCACAGCCGTTCCGGGTGCATTTTGGAAACTGCCTTGTAGGTCTTGGTTTGACGATTACGCACTCGATGGGCTTCATCACCGATCACAATATCCCAGGGATACTTGGAAAAGTCGATGTATAACGCCGCTTCCCAGTTTGTAATCGCAATGAGGGGCTTGGGAGGCTCTTTGCACAGGTGGTCGAGGAATTTCTTACGCTTTTTCGTTGAGCCGTCGAGGATGTACGGTGTGTATTCCGGGGCCCACTCCTGTGCGTGCTCGTACCAGGGATAGATCGTACTTTTAGGGCAAAGGACTAGCACGCGCTGGCAGGGTAGGGCGCTGATGGCTGCACAGGCTTGGACGGTCTTACCCGTGCCCATAATATCGGCCAGAAGAACGTGCTTTTTAGACAGCAAAGCATTAACGCCGTCTTGTTGATAGTCGCGCAAGTCATCCCAACGTTCAACTGTTGGTTTGGGCAAGCTGGACCAATTCGGGGTCGTGGTAGCATTACGCAGCCACTGGCTCGTATCACGGTCAACTTCAAGTCCCGGGAAGCCTTCCCTAAGATTGATGTACGATACTAGGGACTTGGGCCAGGTCCACGCAACACGCTCAGAGTCCCACCGATAACCTGGGATAGCTTTTGCAACGTGACGATGTTGAATCGGTAAAGATACGTAGAGTCTACGGTCATCACTGTGGAGTATCACGCGGCGATCCTTTCGTTGAAGTTGATACTGATACAGTGATTGTACCATAAAAGGAGCCATATGTCAAGCGTTTTTGGAGGAATTACGGGCAATTTGTTGATCTAAAAGTTGTTGGTACAGCCCCAGGCGAAGTGTGTCCTTTTCATGTTCGGAGATTTTCTTATCCTTAGGCAGAGTTTGTTTAAAAAGCTCGGAAGGCACCGAAGCTTTTACGCGAGGCTGCAGCGGCACAAGGGGAATGTGGTGTATGTAAGCAAGGTATCGAATTACACCGACAACCTGAATAGGGTATACACGGCTGTTGATGTGTGATCTGGCTTTGGACGCAAAGATGATGTATTCTTCGTAGATAATTCGATCCACGCCGAACATCAAGATAGCGTAATCGAGGGCATTGCCAAGACCGAGAAGGCGGTCGGTTGTATCGGTCCAGAGAACGACCCCCGGTTCCATCACAGCTATTCCGGTGGTAACACCTGGGTCAAAGATAAGGTCGGTCATCGAGTGTTTGCCAGAATTTTACTAACGAGGGATTTGGTGGTGCGGGCTTTGACCTTTTTAACTTTTCCGGTCAGGCAGTTCGTGATAACTGCTTCATTTTTGTTCTTTGAATTTTTAGACATTTAGCATCCTCTCTGCGTTCATAAATAAGATCCCACAGAGCGCGAGGAAGTTTCCCGGGCCAATCGTTGTTTGCATCTGCGAGAGGTTTCAGGATATATTCGATTAGGCGCCCACTGACGCCGATCTCCTGAGCGATCTCTATAACAGAAACGAATTCCGGGTGAGTGTCGGGCAAGTACACCAAGAGTACGGATTTTTGGCCGTGTGTCAGACACCAATTATGTCGTGTTTGCTCGATATGCCGTCGCTGGGTCGGTGTTGCATATCGCAGAGCCCGTTCTTTTAATCTATCAAAATCCTCGCGCATAGGACTATTATAGCGCAGCACTGATGCTATGTCAATAAAAAAAGCCCCTGTCTGTGAAAGCACAGGGGCTCGTGTCTGGGGTAGCAACGATGCTATTTGCTATTCGATTAGCCGTTAGCGTATTCCAACCAGTTAGCGATAGCCTCTTCTTTGGTAGCGCCTTCGGATTCATGCCCGAAGTCCTCAAAGCAAGTATATCTGCCGTTGTCAGGGACTATATTCAACTCGTAAGGCCCTGCAATTTCAATACGTGTGTCGTATATTCTGTTGTAGCGTATCAAACCAGGACCTGCAATAATGCCGCCGAGATAGCCGCCTATTTCGTCCATCATCAGCTTGCCGTAGATTATCCCGGCTTCTTCTTGTGTTGCAACACCTTCCCGATAAAATGACGAAGGTGCACATGATTTTGTTGCTGTGACGATATAATATTCTGCCATTTCAATCTCCTTTAAAACTATAGTTTGGAGTAGCACTGATGCTACGCGCTATTCGGGTTTGGGATTATAGAACATTCGCATTAGTGTGTCTGTGATACTGTACAGTATCTTGGACAGCTCTCCAGTGGTACCGCGAGCGATCTCGGTGCCTGTGAGGGGGTGGTCGGTTTCTTTCGCAACGATCGTGATGACATGATCGTAGTCCCAAGCAAATCGCCGCGAGCTATCAGGGAACCATTTTGCAAGCCGTTCGTTGGCGTGTTGGACTTGGTTTAGCAGCGCTTTTTGACTAACTCGGTGTACCATTAAAAATCCTCCTTTATGCCAAATGTCTCGTACATGTTGAATACCGGCCAAACTAGCTTGGGCTCGGCGTGTATGAGCTCACCGTTACAGGCGTAGTACAACCAAGGTTCGTTACCGTATTCCTGGACGCGCATGATCACGTCAGGAATCGTCTTGGTGATGACCAACATGTCGTTCATAAGGTCAGGCCAAACAGTGTCTTCTATTTTAAAAGGATACCTGGGATACTCGTTAGGCCAGCCCCCACAATAATCCAGATGATCGAACAATATTGGAAGTCCTCGACGGTTTTCCCAAGCCTCTCCCAGAGCCAATAGCTGTTCCAACAGCTCGGGTGTGGCATCCCCAGCCTCCCCCGAAAACTCAGGGGAGGGCTTGGGCGAGATTTGCTTAAAACTAACGTAAAAATTATGTGCGGTACTCATCCGAAATAGACCCTCCTGGTTAGTGAGCGCAGTTCCTGTGAAGGATTGCGCAAGATTAGAGAAACAACTAATCCGAGCAGCATTGATGCTACGTGGATTCGGATCTGATCGGGATCGTTGTAGGAATCTTCTGCCAGAGCCAGTTTCAATTCTAGCGGCAAAAACGCATACGAGTTTGTTAGCAGAGATTCGAGATCTCGTTCTTGGGCTGCAGTGCAGTTGATTGTGATGCGTACAGTGCCGTAATGTTTCACAGCACCTTTGATGTATAGGGTGGCTGCTACGATATCGTACAAATTTTTTTTGAGGGGTCTCATTGAGTCTGGGACCGGCCTTTCTTTTCGTCTAGGTGCAGGTTGATAGTAGGTGGTGTTAGTCTAAAATCGGCTAGAAATGTCTGGTAAAGATGGCACCATTCGGCTTCCTCGGTTAGATATAAGGGGTCTATTGCAATACTTCGCAAGTGTGTACGGGTAGTTTGTGATATATGCGTATCCCGTACACGCAATATGACCTGTCGTGCGTGTAGTGTCGTAAATTGATATGCTACAGGCATCTCGTAACTGAACCAGATTTTCGGTCGATAGTCCTGTTCAGGCCAGCTCACGCACAGGGTGTGTGCGCCGAAGCCGGGTTTGGTGTAATTTCCATAATTTTCGATGATCATGTTACCTAGGACCGCCTTTCGTAGGGTACATCGTCAGTACTACTATCGAGCCAGGATTCACGGTATGTCGTATCTTGGCCGCCACTGGCGTATGTCTCATTACACGTCGGGCAAAACCATTCATCACCAGTTGCCCGAAAACGCCTTGACGAGGTTCTGCGGAGTTTCGTACCGCACACTGTGCAATTCATTGCTCATTCTCCAGACGCCCGCCAGGAGCAAAATAGCGAGCTTTAAAATCAGCCCAAACTTCAGGAAAAGCTTTTTGTAATTTAATTACATTAACGGTATCGGCTTGACGCATTGCAGCCATGATCAGCGCATAGAACGGGTAGCCTTTCGCTGAGATTTCTTGTGACTTTTTGTAATCGTACAGTGACATTTAGTACCTCCCCCAGTCTATGAGTATCCGGTTACGAAGTGCTGCGGGCTGATCGACCTCGTTGTACACAGCCTCATCCAGTCGTTCAAGCCACAGATCAAACTCCTCGATCCAGTATTCGCGGTTCTTTTCTAGATTACCCCAGTTATGCGTGTAGCTTTCGATCTCGGCTTTGATACGTTCCAGGCGTTCTGCGACAGTATGCCACCACCAAAATTCTTCCGGCCACCACGGATTGAAATCTTCCTCTAACTCGTCATCGTCATCGTCGCCATCCCAGTAGTCGTTACTGGCCCATGCCGCACGCCACTCCAATCTTTTGTGGGTGAAATCTTGTAGCGGCCAACCGGAATCCCACCACGCAGAATGCGTTACGAACGTTGCCCAGCCACCGGAGCGGCCTGTGAAGTATATCTCTTTGAGCCAGGACTTGTTGTTGTATAGACACTCCTCTTTGAAAGACGCACGGTCCGTGTCGAGTAGGCCGTCCACGGACCTGCCCCAGGCTTCGTTGAGCTTTTTAATTAGACCAGGATCCCCGTCAAACCACTCGGGGGACCCGTCACCCAGGACTTCCATCATGTCTTCGGCATCCGGTGCTCCTGTATAAATCTTGCAGTTAAACTCGAAAGCCGCCGCTGTACCAGTATCCCTAACGTGGGTGGTACGCCATTCGTACAGCCGGTCCCAGAGATCGTATGATTCCTGGTCCGAGACTTCGAATACGGGATAATATTCCGTAACTTGAGAATCCATCCGATCAAATATCTCGATACGATTCCACAGGCCGTCGGTACGACGGTCGTATTCGGTCGGACGCTCCTCAGAGACTTGAAGCTTGGATAGCACTGATGCTGTTCCGAGGGCATCTATCAGAGCGCCGGCCTCGCGCATAGATACGCAGCGCATTTGCCAAATTTCAGCAGTAAGATTAGGATCAGTTACGTTAAGGAAATTCGGTTCAGGCGTTGGTCGGATCCCCGTGACCCAGTATGTAGTAGCCATTTGTAACTCCTTTTGGAATTATCTAATCGTGCCGTCAAGCCGTAGGTACCCTGTCGGGCCTACGTTATCCCAACGAGCCAACGTCCAAACATACCCGTTACAGTTGGTATTGTAGTTTTCCGGTGCATACGCCCGTGTAGCTTTGAGCGAGACGTACAGATGCCA
>Ga0307928_10002243_pt1 | contig 14863 bp, 17 predicted proteins | sample AceLakmetagen232_FD_201815 | JGI IMG/M metagenome (GOLD analysis project Ga0307928, IMG submission 201815) | Saline water microbial communities from Ace Lake, Antarctica - #232 | ecosystem: Environmental > Aquatic > Non-marine Saline and Alkaline > Saline | place: Antarctica: Ace Lake... | reverse complement strand
ATTCTTCTGGAAGTATTTTTGATAATTAACGCTTTCATATTGAAATGATTAAAAAATTCTTGAGCCAATGTTCCTAATCCTGTGTTATCTGCACGAATAATACTTCCTATTTTAATTTCAGGAATATATTTTCCCTTTAAATCTATATTAATTTGTTGTTCAGAGTTAAATTTTTCTGGAATAAAAACATTTTTTGTATTTTTTTCTTTTTTTTGAATGAAAAAAGAACTTCTTTCGTCTTCATTTTGTTTAATTCTTTCACCATTAACTAGTTTTTCAAAAATATTTAAATACTTAGATTTAAGTTGTTTCCAACTCCATTTTTCAGCTAACATATTATTATAATTAGAATATTTTTTGATTGATTTATCTGCAATTTCGTCTATTTTTCCAGCTATTGTTCTTGGCGATATCGAAGAATGTAGAGTATTTCTTCTAATAAAAATATTCTCTTGTTTTATTGGAGTAAGTAATAATTCTTTGGGTAAAAAACTGTTTTCTGGAAATTTATTAATACTAATAACAGGCATTCCTAATGACATCGCTTCTTGAACTGGAAGAGAAAGACTTCCATATTTTTGAGGGTGTAATAAAATATCTTCTCCGTTGTAAAGATCTTCGTATTTAGAAAAATCTTTTTCTTGTATTTTAAGAGTTACTTTGTTATATCTAAACTCTTCTCCTGATATATATTTTTTTCCTGCAATTTCTTGTATTTTTCCAGATACACTTTTATTTATCCAAAATAATGCAGGTTGAAAATTCATTACAAGTTTAATGGGGTTCTTAATTAATGGAAGAGATTCTAAAATTTCCATAGTTCCATTTCTACCTCGCACCCCTCCCTTTCCAATATTATGAAGAAAAATATTCGCTTTTTCTCTTAATTTAAATGGAAGAATTTTTCGATTTATTGGAATGGGTAGAAAAATCTTGGGTTCATTCATTTCTTGATAATCTAACAATGTAGGACAAATACATAAATCAGGTAAAGAGGGCAGTTCAAGCGGCATCCATTCAAAATTAGGGATAAGAACTGTTTTCACTCCCATTTCTCTTGCAATATTAAAAATTTCCCAGTTATACGGCGTCTCAAATGTCAATAAAAGATCTAAATCTTTAAGAAAGTCTCTAATGAAAGAAGCGTTTAAACTACCAACCCAATAAGCATCAGGAAATTTCCACCTATACTCAACTCTATATGGTGATATTGCAACTACTTTTGAAAATGGCAAATGACGGTAGAATTCTAATGAAAGAGTTCCAAGTCCACACGAATCACTACGAGCAATAAGTCCATAACGCATTTTTTTTGCCATATTTTTAATCTGTTATTTTTCGTTAATTGTTTCTAATAATTGTGTACAACGACTTTTAAATGAATGTTGCTTTTTGCAATACTCAAATCCATCTTTTTTAATTTTTTCTCTTTCTTTATTATGTGTTAAATAATAGTTAATTTTCTTTTTTAAATCAACAAAATTTCTATATTCAAATGGTACAAAATGTTTATAGTATTCAAACTCTTTTTCAAGACCATCAACACTTGGATGAAGCAAAAATCCACCTCTTCCTAATACATCATAAATCCGAACTGACCAGTACTGTGGACTTGGTGAAGAATCACCAACTATTATTTTAACAGAAGCATATAAATCATTTAAATCTGCACCTCGAATTTCATTCGCCCCCATTCGTCCCCACCACTTGAAACTGTTTTTGAATGTACTTTGAAGTTTCCTTATCATTTCTGCTCGCCATGGGTGTAATATTGATGAAGAAGTACCAACAAATGTAATATCTGATTTTAAATACTTTCTATATCGCCCGATATAAGCATCTTCTTCATAAATACCTTGTCTCAATACATAATGATTAATTCTTGACCAGAAAAAATAATCTTGATGGCCACCATCTGTTGAAAAAACAAAATCACATTGGTATCGGGGATTAAAAAATAAGTCTATTGCCCTATCTGTTCCACAATAAAGATCAAATAACCAAAAAACTGTTTTTATTTTGCCCAAAATCTTAGAGAAATCTCCGTTTATTCTTCTATTAACAGTTAATAAAAAATTATATTTTTTAGTGTGTATTTCACGAAGAACATCTTCAAGAGATGTTTCTTTTGCTTCAAATCTTTTAACTTCCCAACCTAACTTCTCAAATGTTCTTGCAATATACTCTTCATCCCATAGATTATAAAATGATCCAATCAATATCATTTTTGGCTTAGAAAAAATATCTAGCAACTTGGATTTTGATTTTCTTTCCATAGTCTTGTTGACTCTCAAGTTATGTTTCTTTATCTGTGCTTGCCTCCACCGCGTCCACCACCTCTACCACGTCCAGGACCTTTTGAAGGGCATGGTTTTTTGTTGCGACCACCTCTTTTCCCACCGGGCACACCACTACCTTTACCCCGACCATCTTTGGGTCGTTTTTGTCCTCGTGGATTTTTTGATGAATTGAATTTATATAATGGCATATTTTTAATTATTATTAAATCTTAATATCTTTTGTTTGACTTTATTCAACTTTTTTAATTCGTTCTCCCAAATAATCAATGTATCATAACCAAATTGTTTAAAGTAATTTATTCTATTTTGTTCGTGAACTTTTTTAGATTCGCCTGTTTTCCATTCTCCATGCCAATAATTACTATTATATTCGATCAGTTTTTTATTCTTTTCGTCAGTAAAATCAGGATATTTTCCTCCTACACTAAATCCTCCATTACCAGTAAAAATAAACTGATTTGATGAAATTGTTTGAAGTAATTCAAGTACTTGAATTTCTTTTTTGTTTGGCGAATTGAAACTTAAACACCTTTTAGCATATTCAGGATTTTTCCATAGTTTCTTTACCATTTTTCGATTCTTTATTTTAACTTCCTCAGTACGTTTTTTTCCTTTATTTGCTTTACTAACGCCCATACTCACTTTCTTTCGATACTCTGGATTTGTCCAAAGTTTTAATGTTATTCCTTCACGAGCTTTTTTTACTTTCTTAATATATAATGGATCTTGCCACTTTGTTTTTATTTTTTGTATATAAGTTTCACGATATTTTCGATCTTTCCATTTTTCAATCATTCTTAAACGTTGAGCTTTTTTAACCTCAATAGATACTTTCCAATGTTTTCCATAAGTTGGATGTTTTGTAGGGTCTTTAAATCTCTTTTTTAATGCTTTACTAATATTCTGACAATGCGTTATAGTTCGTTTATAATTTCCTCTAGACATAATTAAAATCAGAGTATATCAACATACGCTTTCGCTCCCGTTCCAGTAACTGCTGCATAAACTCCATTTCCAAAAGATTTTGAGCCTAAATAACTAGTGCATGAAGTATTCGCAGTTGCTTTTATAGTAACTAAAATTGTTCCACTTCCCTCTGTGTTATCATAAACTATTACTGTAGAATTACTTGCACTTGCAGTCAGAACTACTGAAGAAATAGCACCAATACCAGTAAAAAGTAAACTGTTTGTAGTAACTTCGTAACCTTTAGACATTTTTTTAATCTTTTTCAACCTTACTGCGAAGCTGAAAAAGGTTTATTTATATTAGTTCTTTTTTCGACCATTTTTAAGAAATCCCCTTTACCCCTTACAGGAGCGTCACCAATATGTCCAATATTAATATTTGGTTCACAATATATTTTAAAACCTGCTTTTTTCGCTTTTTTACAAAACATAAAGTCTACAGACCAATGAGTTTTATTTTTGTCGTAGAGTGTCTCAAAAAAAGGATATTTAACTTTTTTAAAAACTTCAGTTTTAATTAATAAAATTCCAGTGCCAATTGCATCAACTTCAGTAAACCTATTTACAAGCACAGGATAATATTTATCACCTCTTTTTGCATAAACACAAGGTTCATACATCTCTCTTCGTTTAAACGCTTGAACACCCACAATTTCTTTATTGTGGGCTAATAGATTATCCAGTGTTTCTGGAGGAAAAATCATATCATCATCTATAAAAAGAAGATGAGTATAATCAGGTTCCTCAAGAGTTTTTTCTACAATTATATTTCTTGCTGAATCTATCATTACTCTAGGTACCCATATAATCCTAGTATTATTTGGTGTTTTAAGTGCTGCAATTGAACTTGCAAATCTGTAATCAACAAGTCCAGAACCTGCTGGAATCCCAATTGATATTTTATTTATTTGACTTTTTAGATTCATAATATATTAAAAGCTAAAATTCTCTTTTTTAATTTATTAATATTTAATAATTCATTTCCCCAAATAATTAAAGTGTCAAAACCAAATTTCTTAAAATATTCAATCCTTTTTCTTTCTTCTTTCTTTTCGTGCCAATGCTCTCCAAATAACTCGATAAGTTTCTTTTTTCCATTAATATTTAGAAAGTCTGGACATTTTCCTCCAAGAATAAATTGACCGTCTCCAACAAAAAAATATTCTTCAGGTATTGTTACTTGAAGAATAGTATTAAGAAATTTCTCAGAATAATTAGGACAAACATGACTAGCTTCTAAAATTTTTTGTACAGTTCTTTTTTTATACCCGGGCTCTCTCCATTTTTTCTTCATCGAACAACTTATTTTATTAGCATAAATAAGGTTTTTCCAAAGGATTCTAGAACTTTTAGCTCTTTTTAATCTAATCTTAGTTGTATTACATACTTGTTTAGTTTTTAATTGAATTAATTTTTTATGTTTTATTGATAATTTTTTCCCAGCCCAATAACCAATATGGCCCATTAAAGATTGGCTTCTTTTTTTTCTAGTTTTACTATTTTGTATAATGCCCGTATGAGCAATAATCTGTTTTTTTCTATATCCAATGTCTTTCCATTTTTCTTTCATCGCTAGACTTAATTTCGGATATTTTATTTTTTGGTCTTTTAGACTCATTTTACCTTGAAGCCTCTCCAACTCATTATTTTTTAGTTTATACAAGGATAAACTTTACTATAAAATAATGAGTACTCAAGGATTATTTAATTAAATTATTGACTTGGAACTAAGCTGAAACAAACGCTCCGTAAGCTGTTCTCCAATCGCCAAATGCAGCGAAACCCCTCCAATCTACACCATAGTAGAGTTGTTTTCTCATAAATGAGCTTTCAGTACCCTTAATTAAGCTACTGAATATAGGAGTTTTTCTCATCTGGAGGATAATAGGCTTAACAGTTCGTGATGTATCAACAAGAAACCAGTTATTCGTATCAGTCAAGTATGGCGATACTAGTAAGTTAACAATACCTCTCAAAACATTGGTAGCCAATTTAGTAGCACCTCCAACATTTTCACTATCAGCTTCATTTCTAACAGTTGTTGTTTCTGGATAATATGTAGAATTTAATAATTCTCGTGCTGTAAACTCTAAGTCAGGTGGAATCACTAACAAATTAGGAGAAATATGACAAGGCTTGCCCTGGTCATCTTTAAATTTTCTCATTGCTGTAATTGCTGTTTGCAATGAAGAAACACCTAATGCAGTAGTTCCATAGTTTGACTGAGATCCAGAAGAGCCTTCAGAATGGTCTGTCTTGAAAAATTCTGCACCATCATAACAACTAATACTTTTACCAGCAAAATAGCCAGTACCAGTAGTGCTATTACCTTGTGCAATCAAACCAAATGCTAACTCATCATAAAATCTTTTTGCTTCAACTGCTAATTCTCTAACTCTAATCATTATTTGGCCGTATTGTTCATCCTCAACTGAATTTCTATCAACTGCGATAGAAGCTTCCCAATCATAGTTAATAATCGAGAAGTTATATTCAGAAAGGCCTTTAGGCATTCTTTCATCTTTCCATTCTCTCATTTTAGGAGTTGTACCTAACCATGGATATGTTTCTTGGTTTTTACCAGATTTAATAGTGCTTGCAATAGCAGTATAATCTGCTGTCGCTTTTCCAAAAGCACCCATAAATTCAGTTTTCATTCCAGCTGTCAATAATTTAGGTATATCAGATCTAACTAACATAAAAATTATCTAACAGCAACATCTATTCTCACTCTAAAGTGAGTAGAATCAGGAATTCCAACAATATATCCCGCTAGAATAGAGTTCGTACAAGTAGTATCTACAGTCTGGTCGTCACGAATATACGCAGCTTGTCCAATATCTGTCTGAGCGGCTGATGGCGTTGAAAATTCAAAACTACCAGTTTTATAAACTCGAACAGTCTTCGCACCATCTGCACCCGACGTATTATCGGTTTTTTCAACTGCTACACCCAAAAAAGTGTAAGCACCTGCATTAGATCCAGGACTAGCATAACCAGTATCAACATCTACTACCAAAGCTCCTTTGTAGATTATATCATCTGCAATCACATCATAATCAACTATTTCAGAATCTTGTCGTTTCGCTTCCAAGTTATCACTTAATGCTGTCATTATTTATTTTTTAAATAAACTTAAAATATTGTTGATTTTTTTCTCTCAGTCTCTGCTAATTTCTTAGCATCATGCCATGCTATATCAGCATTCTCTTCAGAAAGGTTCATCTTTTTAACATAAAAGTCTTTAACATCTTCTGGCATAACTTCCTCTTTTTTAAGAGGCAATTTTGTTTCACCAGAAGTTTCAGATGTTCCCTTTTCTTCAAAGTTGATGATTTGAGGCTGATTTTCTAAAAATGTTTCCAAAGCTTTTCTGATATCGACCGCTTTATCTCCAAGCTCGACTACGTTTTTAGAAGTCAAGAGCGATATAATAGTATCCTTTTGAGCAGGAACTAATTTTCCCGCTTTAAGGAATTTATCATACACCCTTTCTGCATCAGCAAGCTCAACTTTCTCTTGCTGGGCAGATTCTTCAGACTCTTCTTCAGGCTTTTCTTTAGACTTTTCAGCTTCTTCTTTAGTTTCTTCTTCAGAAGTTTTTTCTTCAGCCGTTTCTTCAGAAACTTTTTCTTTAGAAACTTCTTCAGTTTCTTCTTCTTTAGAAGATTCTTTTTCAGAAACTTCATCCTCTTCAGATTTCTCCGAAGTATCCTCTGAAATATCTTTTTTAACTTCTTTCTTAATTTCTTCTTTAACTTCTTCTTTAGTTTCCCCTTCCTTTTCTTCTTTTTTATCCGTTTCTTCGTCTCCTTTTTTAACTTTCTTAATACAAAACTTAACTGCATCGTTGAATGACATCCCTTCTTTTAATTTCTTACCTACACATGTTGTATATGCAGATTTTTCAATATCAGTTGTAAGTTCTTTTGGTAATTCTAATTCCAAAGTTAGTTTTAATTTTTTCATATCTTTTATTTTATCGTTATCTGCTTGTATGTCCAACTTCTGAGCAATCTTTTCAACCAATTCTTTAAGAATAAGAAAATTTTGAGCAGGAGTAATTGCTTCATCTTCTAAAACAAAAACTGGTCGGTTTTTGAAGTCATCAGATAATGGAACAAACCCTTTCATGCCTTTAATGTATGGCTCATGTACTAAAGCAGTATGTAATAATACTGGTCCAGTAAATTTGCCCGTTTTCTTATCTTGATAATTTGGATCAATACTGGCAGAAATTGATTTAATTAGACCGTCTTTAATTTTTTTAGCAATACTTTTGTCTTTAATTTTGCACACTGCGTCTAATCCATCTTTAGTTTCAATCAACTTTACTACTTCACCAGTATTCATTGCTGGATTTGTAGTATGAGTCAATGGAATTGTTACATTGTCAAGAACATGGTCTTTAAAATTCTTAATAATTTGAGCAATTTTTTCTGCAGTAATATTAAGAATACCACCTTCAGCACTCCAATGATACCATTTACCTTTCTTCAACACTTGTTTTCGAAAAGTACCCTCATCATCTAATGAAATCTTTCCATATGTGTTAAGTTGAAAAATTGGTCGAGTGTCACTCTCATCTGCAAAATCAAACTCGTCACTAGCTTTCTTTGGAGAAAGATATCTATAAGGACTATAGTATTGACCGTAACCTGGTATATACCCGTAATAACCATGAGAGCCATATCCACTCTTAGACAATGTGTTAATCACATCTTCAATAACCTCTTTATCGTCATCAGATGCTTTTTTAACTACTTTCTTTAATTTATCAATCAGCTCATTTTTTGCTTTCTTAATTTTTTCAGGACAAGGATACGATGCAGATATTTTATCTAAAAGATTTTTAATTGTTTTAGACATTCCATTAACGGTTTTTTTAGTTAGTGCGGTTTTCAGTGTTGATATAATATCTCCCGTTTTCATTATTTTTAAAACTTCTTCAATTTCTGTTTCAGGACTTCCAGAAGCAGGCCTAACTTCTTGAAGCTTGCTATCTTTCTTTTTTAATTTAGACATATCTTTTAACGATTTCGCAACATACCAGCTAATAGTTTTTGCTTCAGCATTAGCTGGAACAGATACAAGCGAAACCTCATATAATTCTAATTTATTAATTTTAAGGATTTTTTCTCCATCATGTCCGACAACTTCCTCAAAGTCGGACGCTCGACCTTTAATTGAAAATTTATTTATAATGCCTTCTTTAACTTTATTCCAAATTTCTTTTTCTTCTTTAGAAATAACAATTTCAACCAATAATCCTGTATGATCAATCGCTGTGTTTACTACTTTTCCGATCGGTCTTTCAGTATCATGATTAAATAATACAGTAGAGTACTTTAATAAATCATCTTTAGCATCAGCAATAGCCTTTGGGGTAATAATAGTTTTATCCGAATCTAAATCATATGTTGTACAATAACCCACAACAACGTGTTCACCTTTTCTGATTAACTTAGATGTTTTTAAAACTTCGAGTTCAAAAAATACATTTTTCATGTTTCTTATTAATAGTATATTTATAATATTTTTTTGTAAACTATTTCTTTTTTTTAGACATAGTAAGAGTTACAGTGTCATAATCTACTTTTATGTGACTTGTGCCACTATTTGCAGTATTGTCTACATTAAAAGTAGGTTGATTTACAGTATCAACTATCTCTACTTCCTTAATATCATTCTTTTTATCGTCTAATGAATCCCAAAAATGGTGTATCATCTCTTTATTTTTAAATTCTTGAACTATAAGTCTATGAACATTTTTAAGTTCTTCTCTATTAATATCTGTTTCGTTCCATCCAGTATGTATATCATTGTGTTTTTTGTAAATCTCAACATCCGACAGATCTTGCAGTGTTTCAGAAGTAATATCTTCTAAAGAAATTTTAATTCTTTTAACTTTCTTTTTTTTCTTTTCTGGATTCTGGAAAATTGGAATTCCTCCCGGTTTTAATAACCCAGAAATATCAGAAGACATTAAAGCTTTTTTTAATTCATCAACAAAATCTTTATTCTGTGTAAATACTTCTTTAAGTTCAGTTAGTAACATTTCTAACTCTTTTTTAGTCTTTTTCTTTTTTTTATAACCCCAGTATCTTCCCCCATCTGGTGCAATACAAATATGAATATATTCATCTGTTTTTAATTTGGGCTTTTCTTTCCGAGGGCCAGCTACTGTACGAACTTTACCTCCTGCTTTAACACACTCATCAAATTTTTTTGGCATATTAATTTTAAAACTTATTAAACAATATTAATTTTAGTTTTTAATATTAGAACTAAAATTTATGACCTTTATAAATGACTACTAGTATATTTCTCTAAATAGTGAAGTCAAAGAAAAACAATTATTTCTTTTTTTTCTCTCTTTTTTCAGGAAAATTTCGTACGACCTTTACAAACTCATAAGCAAGAATTCCATCTTTAATTCTATTCCATGTTTCTTCAGAATATTTTCCATCTGGTAAAGCATTTCCACGAGTCCATTCTTCTCCTGCCCTGGGTTTTCTTGTTACCCCAACACATCCAAGATAGCCGTTCTCACCACATTCGTTTAATGTTTTTTGAGGTAAACACGCAACGATTCCATAACAATAGTTTTTGGTAAAAAGTCTTATTCTAATTTTTTCTTTTTCTTTATAGTCGATAATATAAACAAAATTAGCAAAGTTTCCATATCGACATATTTGATTAAGCCACTGTGTTAACTTTGGAAAATCTTTTAAAACATCCAAGCTATATTTTGGCTCATATATTTTTTTCAACGGTTTATCGTTCATAATTTTTATACCGTCCTTAACTCCACTATTTAAAGAACTATTTAAAAATCAAATTTGCAATCATTCCTATAAATATAAAGATCAACGAAACAAGTATACTGATAAGCCACTTATTGTTAGATAACTTATACTTAACAAATTCTTCTTTTAACTCTTTAATAGAAGTAGGAATATGATTAAAAACTTGATCTTTTATATCTCTAATCTCAGTTTTTATCCAACCAATATCAGTTTTTGCAACTTCAATATCTTTATCTTGTTGTGAGTTTTTATCTTTCATATTTATTTAGTACAACACAACCAACTATAACAATTAAAATCAACGAACCCCCTTGGGCTTTTGACACTTTTTGCAATGATTGTTTTCAGGCGGGTTCCTGGTTCCACAATACTTGCACGACCACGTTGCAGTTGAATCTGGAGCTTGTGGTTTTTTAGCCATACAAATTCTTAATATTGTTAACAATGGAAAGGGCCTTTAAAAAATGATTAAAATGTTGTCTTAATTTTCTAACGCACTTGTAAAACTTTGTTAGCAAAATTAAAAACTAATAATCTCTTCCTGCTTTAAATTCATACCCACATTTCGAACAATAATCTTTTGTGCAGTATGTTCCACAGCCGGGACATTTTAATGTAGAACGGTTTCTCTTCGATTTATTCTCAACAACTTTTCCACATTGCGAACAATACACTAATGAACCCTTAAAAACTTTTGAGGCAGCTCGTTTACAAAATGGACAAATCATTTTTTCTTGTTTCGTAAATTATTATATTTCGACAAAGAATAATTTTTACCCAATGTTTCAAATTGAATCAAGACATCATTAGTATCTTTCAACTGAACATATTTCTTAACCAACTTTGCTTTTAAATTTTTAGTTGTGACAGGTGCAGGAATATTCAAAGAATTGCTCATTATTTTCTTTCCATTTTCAAATGATTTGAATGCTTCATCTTTTGTCGGCGACTTATATTCAAGCCCTAGCTTTTCAGCCATAGAATCAAGAACTTTATTTTCAAGTCCAGAAGGAAGCTGGAAGTCTTTCCGTTTTATCATCGCATAAAATATATCATTGAGCATCATCTGAACAGAATCAGTCAGGGGTGTAAATTTCAATTTTGGATAAGCGTTTGTCTTAAAATTCCAGTCAATCAACGGCGCAATAACCCATTCGTTTAATGTGTGTTCCATTGACCGCATAATCGATGAAATTGCTTGTGAAAGATAAAGATTCTGATATTGGTAGCCTTTACCATACGGATAAGCATATTTCTGTTGTGTTCCAATTTGAGAAACCTGAGTCAGGGCGGATAACATGATTTCACTGTCATGATGTCGAATTAAATCTAGAACACTATATCCAGACGGCGACCGGTCTATTTCTAAGTCAAATCCAGGCGGCAATGTTATCCGAGTATTCACTCCGATTTGCTCCACTGCTTCTTCAGCAGCAGTTCTTTCAGATTCATTAATAGTAGGCTGGGTCACTTTTAAAATCTTTAGCCCAACAGCATCTACTTCAGCTTTTTTATGAGCTAGATAATAAAGCTTGTGTTTCTTATCATAATGGTAATATGCTGTCTTCAAAATGCTTTCTCCGTAAAGAAAATGCCTTTCTTTCTGAAAAGTAAACAACAGACATTTTTCAGGCGGGAGGACAACATTCACTGTCCGCTGGCCGAATGTTGCAATTTGTTTTGCTCCCATAAAACCCCCATGCTCGTCTGCTCGCAACTTAACAGTCATTGAATCTCTTGGGGCTAATTTTCGCCAGCCAATTTTGCCTTTCCACTTGCCCATATCAATAATTTGGGGAACTTTTTCGTATAGACGGAAGCCTTCAAATATCGCTCGGCACATATCGGCAATAACAAAAGGGAGTGGTGTAGACATCCCTCCCATATAAGCGGGACCCATCAAAACTGTCTTGATAAAGTCTGCTTCGCCCTTATCTTTTTCACCAGGTATTATTTTAATAGGTGTTGCCACAATCGGCATAGTCATTATCCTTACAATAGAACGAACAGTCCCATCATTTTGCTGCATGAATATATATGTGTCTGGAGCAAGAACATCAGGATTTTCTTCTTGTTCATAAGAACCGATAACTCCTTCTGACACAACACCGAGCTCTTCCATCATTTCAGGTAAAGATAAAACGTTTACTTTTGAATCAGCATCTCTTTTTACTTTTTTAGAAGTTGCTCTTTTAAAAGGTTTTAAAATGAAATCATAGAAAGCCATAATTAAAAATTGTAGTTAGTTTTACAAATAATGTTACATTTAATATTCAAAAAATATATCACAATGAAGTCACCTTGTTATTGTAAAATTAAAACTCGAAATTGTAAACTCTTTTTTATTTTAATTTAATAGAAGTTTTATGATGCTGCTTCTTTTGATATTTTCTAAAATATTCAAGAACAATATCTTTACGTTTAACTATCAAATTAAAACGAGGTCGACACCCAAGCAAATAGCCTTCTGTATTGTGACTGATTTGAACAAATTCACTACCATATTTTTCACTTAAAGAATCGACAAGTTGACGTATAATGTTATCTAAATTATACATTGTGTATTTTCGAACAGTTGACAAGCCACCTTCTGAACGAAGCTCATTACGGATTGCATATTTATAATTGCAACAAATTTTCCCGCCCTCTAAAACAAGTTGAATTGAAAAATCAAGATCGTCACCTTCTATAATATGGGGATCAAGACGAATCTTATGTTTTTTTATTTGTACTAAATTTAAGCCCCAAAAAGCAAATAAGCTGGTACTGTTATAATAATATATATTTTCATTATATTTATACTTTTTAGCAATAAAATAACCAAAGCTTGCTTGGGGCAATGTATACCCCCAACAAGTATCAAGAACTTGTTCAACATCAGATATTATTTCGTCTATATTGTCAAATTGCTTATAGTGACCGTCTATTGATGCTTTGCCGATAAAATAAATATCATCATCAAGCATTAATATTTTATCATCGTGCATATAATCAATAATAAAATTTCGAACATAATACAAACCCTGGTTTGATTTTTTGATGTCAACAATTTCATATCCGGGCTGGAATATTTTATATGCTTTGATTTCTTGCGGCTCAACAAATATAATAACATCTTCAGGCTTGAAAAAATAATGAGTTCGAATAGTTTCGGCTCTGCCTTTTGATGGTATACAGACTTTCATAGTCTTTAATAAATTTATAATTTTTTCAACAAAGAGCAAATCCTGCTGCCAAGCGATTTATGCTCTTCAGAAAACTGCAATTTTTTAACTTGTACTTCTTGAAGCAGTTTCGCAAACCGGCTGAGCTGCTGGTAAAATATTTTTAACTCAGTTATTTTGCCTTCGTTAGTATTCAACACAAAGTTGTCAAATGTATATTTATCAGTCATTAAAAAACGAGTCTTTTCATCGTAATCTTTTGGATCAATCAAAATTTGAGACCACTGCAAAAGGTTCTGAGTTGTCAAGATACTTTTATCTATTTCTATTTTTTTAATGATATATCGTTCAATGTCTACTTGAGACATGTCAGATGCTAACAAATATCGCTTAAGGATCCGGACTAGATAAATCAAATGAGTAAACAATATATTCTTATTGACAAGAATCGTTTGAGAGTCTTTTGAAAAACTCAAGATGCTAATCCAATTATGAACTATAGATGGATTATAATTGATTTTTGCAGCAATCTGAGCAATTGTCAAGTCAGATTGTTGCTTTAACCTGTTAATTGACTGGGCTTTATCAAAAACATTCCAAGATGAATGCTGTTCTTGAATATGAAAACGCTTGACTGTCCGGTCCTGATATGACAGTGGTCCCTTAATAATATAAACCGGCACTTCTGTAAAATTCAACTCTCTAGCAATCCGATATCGGCGCTCACCGTCTATTATCAGATATTGCTCTCCATCTTGTTTTTCCTTTTGCTTTCCCTTTTGCTTTCCCTTTTGCTCTCCTCCTTTATAATTTGATTCAACAATAAGAGGAGTTAATATACCGTTTTTTTCGATCGATTCTCTGAGTTCATTCATTTTAATTTTCTGGAAAATAGTCCGTGGTTGTTCAGGGTCCGGATGTACTTGTTGAATATTAAGACGTTGAATATTCAGATTTTGAATGTTTTGTGAATTCACCATTTGTTTTTTTACATTATCAACTTCTTAATTCATTTATTCGTGCACAGCTGTTTTGCAGGGTTATGTTGCATGGTTATGTTGTAGGATTGTTTTGCATGGTTTATTTGAATAGCAGTTGCACTTAACTCGGTATTATTTAATATTATTGTATTATCGTGTTGTTGTAAACTTGAATAACATATTTTGTCATCTTTTGTCATTAATACTTATATTTTTTATTTTCGAGAATTTACGGACCATAGTATTAATAGTAGAAATAACTATTTTTTTTTATTATTTTATGTCTATAAAATAGTTTATGTCTATAAAATAGTTTATGTCTATAAAATAGTTTATGTCTATAAAATAGTTTATATCTATAAAATAGTTTATGTCTATAAAATAGTTTATGTCTATAAAATAGTTTATATCTATAAAATAAAAAATATTTATAAAATAAAAAATATTTAAAGTTATAGAAATATTTTAAACTTAAAAACATTATATTAATATAATAATTATTTAAAAATATTTAATTTTGTACGGAGTCTTAAGTAGCTTACTTAGACTCGGTCGGAGTCTTAAGTAGCTTACTTAGACTCGGTCGGAGTCTTAAGTAGCTTACTTAGACTCGGTCGGAGTCTTAAGTAGCTTACTTAGACT